>CAEZTM010000042.1_pt1 | contig 12023 bp, 11 predicted proteins | sample 7264211 | NCBI WGS metagenome assembly CAEZTM01 (sample SAMEA6813804, study PRJEB35770) | uncultured Actinomycetes bacterium | biome: Freshwater; feature: Freshwater reservoir; material: water | place: Czech Republic | collected 2017-08-18 | depth 0.5m m | reverse complement strand
TTCAACACGATGTGGGACGGCATTGTCACCCAGGCTGTCTTTGGCACGCTCGGCGTTGTCGGTGTCACCTTGTTCCTCTTCCTCAATGGCAAGGTCCGCACTTCACCGCGCATGACCAGGATTGTGATGGTGGCCATGGTCGGCTACCTGGTCTTCTCGCTGGTCAACTTTGGCCTCCAAATGTTTGGCGTGACAGAGAGCCAGTTCGGGCTTCGGGACTACGAGGTATTCGGAATCCCCCTGGGCCTGATCATCGGGGTCTTGGTGGTCTTCCTCGCCGCCTACTCACTCGTCATGGACTTTGAGAGCATCAAGGCTGGCGTTGAGAACGGGGCACCCCGCAACTTTGCGTGGCAAGCAGCTTTTGGCATCGTCGTCACCGTCGTGTGGCTGTATGTCGAAATTCTGCGAATCCTCGCGATCCTGCGCGGTGAGTAAAAACCATTCAACCTAAAGAAGGGGCCTGGCTAAGCCAGGCCCCTTCTGCGTTACTCCCACTCGATGGTGCCAGGCGGCTTCGAGGTGATGTCGAGAACTACGCGATTCACTTCCGGGACTTCGTTCGTGATGCGGTTCGATATTTTCCCTAGAACGTCATAGGGCAATCTGCTCCAGTCCGCAGTCATCGCGTCTTCGCTGGAGACAGGGCGCACGACGATCGGGTGACCATACGTTCGACCATCGCCTTGAACGCCGACTGATCGGACATCGGCCAGCAACACCACAGGGCACTGCCAGATTTCGGCATCAAGCCCGGCCAAGGTCAGCTCTTCTCGCACAATCTTGTCGGCAGCGCGCAGTGTGTCCAGGCGATCCTTGGTCACCTCGCCAATGATGCGAATACCCAGGCCTGGCCCTGGGAACGGGTGGCGCCCGACAATGGCTTCTGGCAGGCCCAACTCGCGGCCAATCGCGCGAACCTCATCTTTGAACAGGGTGCGAAGTGGCTCGACCAAATCAAACTCGAGGTCATCGGGTAGGCCACCAACGTTGTGGTGGCTCTTGATGACCGCGGTTCCAGAACCCCCACCACTCTCGACAATGTCCGGATAAAGGGTTCCCTGGACAAGAAACTTAACCTGTGCTCCGCCACCTTGGGCTTTGGCAACTATCTCCGCGGCCGCACTTTCAAAGGTTCTGATGAATTCCCGTCCGATAATCTTGCGCTTGGTCTCCGGGTCACTCACACCGGCAAGCGCTCCGAGGAACTGCTCCTTAGCATCCACAGTGACCAGTCGCACTCCGGTTGCAGCAACAAAATCTTTCTCCACCTGCTCGCGCTCTCCAGAACGCAGAAGGCCGTGGTCGACAAAAACGCAGACCAGTTGGTCTCCGACCGCTCTGTGAACCAGCGCGGCGGCGACCGCCGAGTCGACACCACCAGAGAGCCCGCAGATTACGAGGTCTCCCCCGACCTGGCTCGCAACGGCCTCGACCTGCTCGGCAATCACGTTGCCGCTGGTCCAACTGCGATCTAGTCCCACAACCTTGTGGAGGAAGTTCTCGAGAACACCCTGTCCATGCTCGGAGTGCTTCACCTCGGGGTGCCACTGCACCCCGAACATCTTCGTGTCCTCTGATCCAAAAGCCGCTACTGCGGTGGCATCGGTGGAGGCCAAGACCTGAAAGCCCGGTGGGGCGCTCTGCACCTGGTCGCCATGGCTCATCCAGGTGGTTTGCTTCTCAGGCTGGCCAGCAAAGAGGGGGGTGAGAGCTGGGTTGACTCTCGTCGCGGTCGCTCCGTATTCACGAAGGCCTGTCTTGCCAACATCGCCACCAAGCGCCTGGGCCATCACCTGGAAGCCGTAGCAAATGCCAAGGACTGGAACACCAAGCTCGAGAATCCCCTCCTGAAGTGTCGGCGATCCCTCGTCATACACACTCGAGGGGCCACCGCTGAGCACAATGGCGAGCGGGTTCTTGGCGTCGATTTCCGCGGCGCTTGCGTGGTGAGAGATGATTTCTGAATAGACGCCCGCTTCACGAACCCGCCTAGCAATCAGCTGGGCATACTGGGCCCCAAAGTCAACCACCAGGACGGGGCGGTGCTCACTCACGAATCACTCTCCGCAGTTGCGATGATCCCGTCAACCACCCGGTGGGCCCAGCGCTCCAGGAAGAACGAGAACACGGGCAACAATCCACCAGAGGCGAGCCACAAGAAACGCCAGAAGGGCCACCGCAAAAGGCTCCACACTCGAAAGCAGGTGAACAGGTAGACGACATAGAACCAGCCGTGGGCAATCAGAATCGCTGAGGAGAGATTGATGGCCTGCACGGTGTCATTGGGAACAAAGGCCAGGAAGCCCTGGGGTCCCAACATTTCCAGCTCACGACCAAAGCCATATTTGGCGATGATTTCGATTGCCAAGAGAAGCAGAAGGACCCCGGTGACATTAGCGGCACGGGTGAACCACGTCAGCGCGGTGGACACTCGCTCTACCTGGGCGCCAGTCAGTGCCACGGGGGAAGCCATGCCCCAAGTTTAGGGGGATTGCCTGGATGCTTCCTCGAGCTCGCGCTCCCACTCATCCTTCACCAGTCGGTACCAGAGATAGAGCGCAAAGACACCAAAGATTGCCCACTCGGCCGCGTAGAAGAGATTGAGCCAATTCAGCTGGCGTTCGGTCACCGGGGCCTGCGTGCCAATGGTGAGTAAACCCTCGGGTGCGCCAGCCGCGACCAGGTAGCCGCCATACACAGGACCCGGGTTGGCCCACAGGTTGAGCAGTTCTGGAACGGCTATCGCCGATCGCTCTCCCCCCCGAAAATCAGACTGCTGAGGCGATTCGGTCGGCACATAGCGTCCGACCAGTGGTGTTGCGGAAGCAGCAATCTCAGAGGGGGTTATTCTCTCTGGCGACCATCCCACAGCAACGGCAAGGGATGCCCCCTCAGGGGTCCTGCAGTGACGAACCAGCCACGATCCAGTGCCGCTGCCGGTGGGTCGATTGGTAATCACCACATCGTCTCCCTCAACAAACGAGCACATCACGCTGACCATCCGGGCGCTGGCGTCGGTCGTAATCACTGACTGGGGACTAGCGATGCTCGCAAGTGGCACCGTGGTTTCTGTGTCGCGCTCGATGACGGTGGCCTCGGCGATACTGCGCTCCAACTGCCATTGACCAAGGAAGGCAAAAACTCCGGCAACGACCAAGGCAAGAACGAGAGCGGCAATCCACTTCGGCCGTCGTGCTACGCGCCACACAGCAGTCTCCTCACATCACCAACGCTTAGGAGCGTAGTTGGCGGGGCTTACAAAACACCTGGTGCGACTAGCGCGAGACCACAATCTCTACGCGCTGGAATTCTTTGAGATCCGAATACCCACAGGTTGCCATCGAGTGGCGCAGTGCCCCCATCAGGTTGGTGCGACCATCAGCCGAGTGCGCTGGGCCATAGAGAACCTCGTCCAAAGGACCGTCCTGGCCCACCCACGCGCGATATCCACGGGGCATCGTGGCGTGGTGGGCCTCGGGGCCCCAGTGCCAGCCTTGGCCAGGCGCTTCGGCAGCTCTGGCCAAAGTCGAGCCAAGCATGACGGCGTCAGCCCCGGTTGCGATCGCCGCGACGATATCGCCGCTTCGACCAAGGCCACCATCAGCAATGACGTGAACGTAGCGACCGCCGGATTCGTCCAAGTACTCGCGCCTAGCGCTAGCAACATCAGAAATAGCGGTGGCCATCGGCGCGTGGATCCCGAGCGACGCTCTAGTCGACGATGCAGCGCCTCCGCCAAAGCCCACCAGCACACCGGCTGCGCCAGTGCGCATCAAGTGGAGAGCTGCGGTGTAGGTGGCGGCACCACCCACGATGACGGGGACATCAAGCTGGTAAATGAACTCTTTCAAGTTGAGCGGCTCGCGGTTCTTACTCACGTGTTCAGCGCTCACCGTGGTGCCACGGATGACAAACAGGTCGACCCCGGCACCGAGCACCGCCTCAGAAAACTCGTGGGTGCGCTGAGGGCTCAAAGCGCCAGCGACGGGGACACCCGCATCCCTAATTTCTGCAAGGCGCAACGTGATCAGCTCAGGTTTGATGGGCTCGGCATAAATCCGCTGCAAACCCCTGGTTGCCTCCTCCTCAGACAGAGAGGCGATTTCCTTGTAGGCCTTAGTGGGGTCCTCATACCTGGTCCACAGACCCTCAAGATTCAACACACCAAGCCCGCCAAGTTTCCCGAGCGCAATGGCACTCGCAGGCGACATGACCGAGTCCATGGGAGCGGCAATGACCGGGGAGCGAAAGGTGAACGCGTCGATTTTCCATTCGATGGAGACGTCCTCGGGGTCGCGGGTTCGACGACTGGGAATGACCGCGACGTCGTCAAAGGAATACGCCCGAACGGCACGCTTTGTGAGTCCCACCTCAACCTCATTCACGCGCCCTAGCCTATCGGCGAAGCACCGAGTGCGCTCTAGCGGCGGTAGTTGGGGGCTTCCACGACCATCTGAATGTCGTGGGGATGTGACTCTTTGAGGCCCGCAGGAGTAATCCGCACAAACTTGCCCTTGGCCTTCAGCTCATCGATTGTCGCGGCGCCGGTGTAGAACATGGATTGACGAAGGCCCCCGAGAAGTTGATAGACCACCGAGCCCAAGGGCCCGCGGTAGGGAACCTGGCCCTCGATGCCCTCGGCAATGAGTTGCTCATCGCTTGGCACATCAGCCTGGAAATAACGATCCCTCGAATAGGAGGTTTTGGTGCCCCTGGTCTGAAGAGCGCCCAGGGAGCCCATGCCCCGGTAGTTCTTGAACTGCTTACCGTTGACAAAGATGAGGTCGCCGGGACTTTCGTCAGTGCCAGCGAGTAGCGAACCGAGCATGACCGAGTTGGCGCCAGCCACCAGGGCCTTGGCGATATCGCCGGAGTATTGCAAGCCGCCATCAGCAATGAGGGGAACCCCCGCGCGCTTAGCGGCAAGGGACGCCTCATAGACCGCGGTGATCTGAGGAACACCAACACCGGCGACAACCCGAGTGGTGCAGATTGAACCTGGGCCCACCCCCACCTTGACGGCGTCCGCTCCAGCGTCGATTAAGGCTTGGGCCCCGGCCTTGGTGGCGATGTTGCCACCAATCACGTCAATAGCCCCGAATGCCTTATCTTTCTTGAGCTTCGCGATGATCTCGAGCACGCCCTTGGAGTCACCGTTTGCGGTGTCAACAACCAGGACGTCGACTCCCGCATCGCGCAAAGCACCAGCGCGTTCCCATGCGTCACCAAAGAAACCAATGGCCGCACCCACGCGCAGGCGACCCTCGGAGTCCTTCGTGGCGTTGGGATACTTCTCGCTCTTGTCGAAATCTTTGACCGTAATCAGGCCCTTCAGTCGGCCCTGCTGATCAACGAGCGGGAGCTTCTCAATCTTGTGGGTGGCAAAGATCGCGAGCGCCTCGCTCTGCGAAATACCCTCGGGGGCTGTGATGAGGTTCGCCTTGGTCATCACATCTTTGACGAGCGTGCGGTGGGCCTCGGCGCGCGGGACGAAGCGCATATCGCGGTTGGTGATGATGCCCACCAGAACACCCTCACCCTCAACAACCGGAACTCCAGAGACTCGGAAGCGAGCGCAGAGGTCATCGACATCCGCGACTGTCGCATCGGGGGTGATGGTGACCGGGTTGGTGATCATTCCGGACTCGCTGCGCTTCACTTTGTCAGCGGCGCTGGCCTGGTCCTCAATGGAGAGATTGCGGTGCAAAACACCAAGCCCGCCCTGGCGCGCCATGGCAATTGCCATGCGTTCTTCGGTAACAGTGTCCATCGCAGCGGACACCAACGGTGCATGGACCCTGATGCGCTTGGTGAGTTGAGTAGTCGTGTCGGCGTCGCTCGGGATGACATCAGTGTGAGCGGGCAACAACATCACGTCGTCGTAGGTGAGCCCCACAAATCCGAAAGGATCATTTTCTGCCATGAAATCCCCCGAAATTCAGCCTGTTAAGCGTGCCGTGGTTGGCCAACGTAGTTGTTTATATGGTAACGGGTTAGACCTGGGGCGCTTACATCGGCATAATGGGAGCACTGTTCATACAGCTAACTTGACCAGCACCCCCCGCGTCAGTGGAGATGCGAAGAGAAATGGCGTGACCGACATGTTTGCACGATTCATCGGAGGCACCGTGACATCTGTCACTCCCAGCAGAATCGGTAGCCACAGACGGTCGCTCTTGAAAACGATGATGATTGTCCTCTTGGGCCTCATGGGAGCCTTCGCGGCAGCCCCCGCTATCGCTGACACCACCGGCGAAGAGTATGACTTCCGTATTGCGGGCAACGTCAAGAACGAGGGCGAGCCAATCGCGGATGTTCGCATCGAAGTGGCCAACGACAGCTACAGCGCAGAAATTGTCACCGACGCCGAGGGAAAATGGGCGATCGGCGTGCCCGAGGGCGGCATCTATAGCGTCACGCTGGACGAAAGCACGTTGCCAGAAGGAATTGCTGTCCTTGAGGGTGGTGCCACGCAGAGCGTAGAAATCGGGCCAAGCGGAAGCGTGGTCAAGAACTTCTTCATCGGCGAAGGCGAACGACAGGTTGTTACCCTGTTCGACCAAATCGTCCAACGCCTGATTTATGGCATCAACTTCGGCCTTATGCTCGGACTCGCCTCCATTGGACTGTCCCTGGTGTACGGCACAACGGGACTCTCCAACTTCTCTCACGCTGAACTGGTGACCTTTGGCGCCCTGATGGCGCTGGCCTTCGGTGTTGTCCTTGCTCTGCCCCTGTGGATTGCCTTCCCTCTTGCTCTCGTTGCAAGTGCCGGGTTGGGTTGGGCCCAGGACGCAGGGCTGTGGCGACCGCTTCGAAAACGAGGCTTGGGCCTCGTCCAGCTGATGATTGTCAGTATCGGACTGTCCTTGGCCGTTCGCTACGTCTTCCAATTCTTCGTCGGCGGTGGCACGACACAACTGCCGGGCTCTGGTGGGGACAAGATTCCGCTGTTTGGTGCAGTTGCGCTGAGCGTCGTGGACCTCAGCAGCATGACCATCAGCCTCGTCGTCATTGTGCTCTTCGCGCTCTGGTTGATGTTCTCCAAGACCGGCAAGGCCACTCGCGCCATCTCTGACAACTCCGCGCTTGCCGCTGCCTCGGGGATCGATGTTGACCGAGTCGTGCGGATCGTCTGGATCTTGGCCTCGGTACTCGCCGGTCTCGCTGGGATCCTCTGGGCCTACTTCCGGCCTGGAATCAAATGGGACATGGGAGAGAAGATTCTTCTTCTGATGTTCGCCGCCGTGGTTCTTGGAGGTTTGGGAACAGCCTTTGGCGCTCTCCTGGGAGCCCTGATCGTGGGAATCCTGGTCGAGACGTCCGCTCTGGTCATCCCCTCCGACCTGAAGTATGTCGGCGCGCTGGTGTTGCTCATCGCAATTCTGCTCGTCAGGCCCCAGGGCATCTTGGGTCGAAAAGAACGAATAGGTTAGGGGAGCGAACATGGACTGGGGATCAATCCTCTCGAACACGGCGCAGTCACTGCTGAGTCCCGCGACGATGGCTTTTGCCCTCGCCGCTCTCGGCCTAGCTGTCCACTTTGGTTTCGCTGGCCTGCTGAACTTCGGTATCGCGGGCTTCATGGCCGTTGGTGCCTACGGATACGCAATTTCTATCCTTACCTTTGGTCTGCCCTGGTGGCTCTCTGCCCTGATAGGCCTTGCGGCGGCGGTCGGATTTGCCATCCTGATGGGGGTCCCGACACTGCGGCTTCGAGGGGATTACCTGGCAATTGTGACCATCGCCACCGCCGAAATTCTGCGTCTGTTGTTCCTCACCACTGCGTTTGAGGAATACACCGGATCCGCAGATGGCCTCTTCGGTTACCACGCGAGTTTCCGTGCATCGAATCCGTTCCCGGAGGGAACCTATGGATTTGGCCCCTGGGTCTATAACGAGGTGGAACTCTGGGTCCTGGTGATTGGGCTCATTCTGGTGGGGCTTGCTGCGCTCTTTGTGTGGCGCCTCATGAATAGCCCGTGGGGGCGTGTCATCAAGGGCATTCGCGAAGACGAGGACGCCGTTCGCGCGTTGGGCAAGAATGTTTTCTCCTACAAGATGCAAGCGCTCATCATCGGTGGTGTTATCGCTGCAATCGGTGGCATTGTCTACGCCCTTCCGAGTGCGGTGAACCCCAATGTGTATGTCACCTCACTGACGTTCTTTGTCTGGACTGCTCTGCTTCTCGGTGGAGCGGCAACCGTGTTCGGTCCGCTTCTGGGAGCGGTAGTGTTCTGGGTCCTCCAGGCCTTCCTCTCCAACGTGCTGCCAGCACTCGTGTCTTCGGGCATCCTGCCGATGGTGTCGTCGCAGCAGGCTGCGACGCTACGTTTCGTTCTCGTTGGCCTGGGACTAGTCCTGCTGGTCATATTCCGCCCCCAAGGAGTCCTTGGCGACAAGAGGGAGTTGACCTTTGTCAAGTAAAAGCAAGGTTGCCAAGATTGTGAAGACCACCGGTCTTCATATCGGAAAGATTGAGCCTGGCGTGAAGAAGGTGGATCCCATCATCACGATGGATCACGTTCACCGCCAGTTTGGTGGTCTCACCGCCGTTGATGTCGAGCACTTGGAGATTCCCCGGGGTGCGATCACGGCACTGATTGGCCCCAACGGTGCCGGCAAAACCACACTGTTCAACCTGCTGACTGGCTTTGACAAGCCTGACACCGGTGAGTGGACCTTTGATGGCCGTAATATTGCGGGCGTTCCAGCCTTTAGGTTGGCGCAAATGGGCCAGGTCCGAACGTTTCAGCTGACTAAGGCTCTCGGGCTGCTCACCGTGCTCGAGAACATGAAGCTGGGTTCCAAGAACCAAAAGGGAGAGCACTTCCTGACCTCCTTGTTCCCTTTCCTGTGGAAGGAACAAGACGATGAGATCGCCGAGAAAGCGATGCGCCTTCTGACAAAGTTCAAGCTCGACACCAAGAAGGACGATTTTGCGGCAAGCCTCTCGGGTGGCCAGCGCAAGCTCTTGGAAATGGCCCGCGCTCTGATGAGCGAACCAGAGCTGGTGATGCTCGATGAGCCCATGGCCGGCGTGAACCCAGCTCTCACGGAGTCACTCCTGGAACACATCCTGGACCTCAAAACCGAGGGAATGACGGTGCTCTTCGTGGAGCACGACATGCACATGGTGAGTCACATCGCCGACTGGGTCGTCGTGCTGGCCGAGGGCAAAGTCGTCGCCGAGGGTCCTCCTGACGAGGTCATGAAGAACCCTGCCGTCATTGATGCTTACCTGGGATCGCACCAGGACACTGACCTCGGAACCGTCACTGGCCGTATCCCGAAGATTTCCGAGTAAGTCGGATTAAGAAGAGCGAGAAGCACAATGCCTGAGACTCAGTCCCCCGTCATTAGCGTCGAGAACCTCGTCGCCGGATATCTCCCCGGAGTCAACATCCTTAATGGCTGCAGCATCGAAGCTCGCCAGGGTGAGCTGATTGGGATCATCGGACCAAACGGCGCGGGTAAGTCCACCCTTCTGAAGGCGATTTTTGGTCAGGTGAAGGTTCGTGATGGCCGCATCTCCCTCAACGGTGATGACATCACCGGACTTAAGGCCAACAAGTTGGTCGAGCGTGGTGTTGGCATGGTCCCGCAGAACAACAACGTCTTCCCCAGTCTCACCATCGAGGAAAACCTCCAGATGGGGATCTACCAGCAGCCCAAGCACTATGCGGAGCGACTGGAGTTCGTTGTTGGCCTTTTTGATGAGCTGAAGAAGCGCCTCAAGCAGCGTGCGGGGTCTCTCTCCGGCGGTGAGCGCCAGATGGTGGCCATGGGACGCGCACTGATGATGAACCCCAAGGTTCTGCTCCTTGATGAGCCCTCAGCCGGTCTCTCGCCCGTGCGACAGGACGAAGCCTTCATTCGCGTCTCCGAAATCAACAAGGCGGGTGTCACCACGATTATGGTGGAGCAAAACGCGAGGCGTTGCCTGCAGATTTGTGACCGCGCCTACGTCCTGGACCAGGGCGTCGACGCCTACACGGGCACAGGACGTGCGCTGCTGAACGACCCCAAGGTCATCAGCCTCTACCTCGGCACCCTCGGCACCTAGACGGAACATTCTCTGCCGCCCGAGCGCGGAGAATGCTTGATTCGAACTAGTGCCCTCCTACCCCCATACAGGCCAGCATTGCGAGGAAAAGACTGGGAAATCCCCGATAGCTCAGTGCTCAGGACTTATCCTAGTTTGGGAGGTTTTCGATGAAGATTGCTGTGGCCGGAGGGACTGGACTCGTGGGCCGGTTCGCAGTCACGGCTGCCGAGGGCCAAGGACACGAGGTCTTAGTGCTCTCCCGCGGAACTGGCATTGATCTCACTTCTGGCGAGGGCGTAATGGAGGCTCTTACCGGCGTGGATGTGGTTATCGACGTCACCAATACAGCCGCGGTGAGCTCTGAATCAGCGAGAAAATTCTTCGCAACTGTCACCGACAACCTTCTGCGTGCCGAGGCGGCAACTGGTGTGAAACATCACGTGGCTTTATCGATTGTGGGTATAGACAAGATCGATGATGGCTACTACGCGGGCAAACTCGCACAAGAACAAACCATCGCACAAGGAACCGTCCCGTACACCATTGTTAGGGCGACTCAATTTCACGAGTTCGCAACCCAGCAAATGGGCCGTATTCCTGGACCGATTGCACTTCTACCAAGATGTCTAATGCGACCAGTGTCCGCAAGGGAAGTGGGTCGATATCTCCTGGATATTGCAGAAGGTGAACCACGCCGACGCGCGCAAGATTTAGTGGGTCCACGAAACGAAGTTTTGGCAGATCTGGCTCGAAAGCAGGTTTCTTTCGACGGCGTGAAGAAATTGGTGCTCGAGTTTCCTCTTCCGGGGATTTTTGGAAGGGGCTTAGCATCAGGCGATTTGCGTGGTGGGGGCGAAACCCTTGTGGGAGAAACCACTTTTGATGACTGGCTTGGAAGTCAGGACCGCCACATTAAGCCCATTAGTTGAAGGTCGGACTCTCATGGGACCTGCACTCGCGCGCGCACTTGCACAGTCAAACAAGAAATCGCTCTCAGAAGTCCCTTCTCAGGCTCTCAATCAAGGGACACGCTGGCGGAGCATGGGTGAAACGACCCGCCTTCGGGAACAGACGGGTCCTGGACTCGTTGTTCCGACCTGGTGGAGGACTAAACCTGCCCTGCGACTGTGTCTTATCAACCCAGGCGCCACTAGTGACAACATCGAGGCGGTTCTGAGGTCCTCTGTGGGCGGAGTGCGCTGATGGGCCAACCTGTTTCGGCCCGATCAGCATCGGTATTCCCTTGGTCCCTCGGCCATGTCTCCAGGTTCTGTTTAGCACTCGCCCTGGGAATGTGGCCGCTGGTCACCCCGGCCAGTGCTGCCTTTGCCGATGCGCCGTGCAACCCGTGCTACGGCACCGCAGTCAACGGCGACACCACCTACCGCACCGTATCCTTCACGCAAGTAGGAACATGGGCATGGACAGTGCCAGCGGGGGTGCCCGAGGTGAATGTGTTGGTCGTCGGTGGAGGTGGAGGTGGTGGAAAGGCTGTGGGCCTCCTCACCGGCTACGGGGGCGGGGGTGGAGGTGGGCAGGTAAAGCAAGTCACTCCCACCGGTGTGGCCAACACAGTCCTCTCCATCACAGTGGGAGGTGGTGGGTCGCCCAGTTCGAACGGGAACCCTAGTTCAGTGACGGTCGGCTCGACGACGACCCAGGCAGCAGGCGGTTCCCGCGGTGAGGATGACCCTGGATTGTTCCAGTCTGGTAGCGGCGGGGCAAGCGGATCTGGGAGAGCGGGGGGAAGCCCCAACGTCAATCTGAACGCCGGTGGGGGCGGTGGCGAATCCGGCGTCGGAGGAAATGCGACGGGTAACGATGGCGGAGCAGGAGGCTCGGGTGTATCAATTGATTTCTTCGGAATCGTGGGAGATTTTGGGGGAGGCGGTGGTGGTGGTGCCTTCGGTGCCCCAGGCGCTGGCGGTGCCGGTGGTGGTGGTAGCGGCGGTAGCTCAGGCGCTAGCAACTC
>CAEZTM010000041.1_pt1 | contig 12067 bp, 10 predicted proteins | sample 7264211 | NCBI WGS metagenome assembly CAEZTM01 (sample SAMEA6813804, study PRJEB35770) | uncultured Actinomycetes bacterium | biome: Freshwater; feature: Freshwater reservoir; material: water | place: Czech Republic | collected 2017-08-18 | depth 0.5m m | reverse complement strand
GGCGTCGTATCCGACGACCACACGCAGTGTCTGCGATGAGGGCTGGTGACGCCCCAGCAGGAACGCGGCAAGTCCTGCAGTCGTTTGAGACACGACCACGCGGTTCATGGCCGCTGGCCCAGAGCCAAGAGGTCCCCGGATGCCAGCCGTCCCAAAGCTCAGGCGAGTGCTGAACTTGTGCTCGAGTAGCGCCTGTGACTCTTGGTTACCTGCCTCGGCGCGCTCAATCAGCCCGGAAAGCTCACGACTGGTCTCTGGATCAGGATCCTGCTCTAACCAGTGTCGCGCGTGCTCCAGAGGGTTGTCGATCTGGGTATTCATAGCGCAAGAACAATCTTTGCCAGCAGGGCGCTAATCACCGGCTCAGCAGCTTTACCTGAGTCCACCACTTCTTGGTGGCTCAAGGGGTGAGGGGAGATGCCTGCAGCGAGGTTGGTGATGAGTGAAAGCCCCAACACCTCCATGCCCGCTTCTCTCGCGGCGATTGCTTCCAGCGCAGTGGACATGCCAACGATGTGGCCGCCCATGGCCTTAGCCATCTGAACTTCAGCGGGTGTCTCGTAGTGGGGGCCCCGGAACTGGACGTAAACGCCCTCGTCAAGACTTGCATCGATGCTGCGGGCAACGTCCCGGAGCCGTTTGGAGTAGAGATCTGTCAGGTCAATAAAGGTTGCACCCTCGAGCGGGGACGCGGCGGTCAAGTTGATGTGGTCGGAAATCAGGACCGGAGTGCCAGGCTTCCAGGATTCCCTAATTCCACCTGCTCCGTTGGTGAGGACCATGACCTTGGCGCCGCAGGCTGCTGCTGTGCGGACAGAGTGGACGACCGCCCGTACGCCCTTATCCTCATAGAAATGCGTTCTAGCACCCAGAACCAGGGCGTGTGAGCCATTCTCAAGTCGAATTGACCTGATCGTGCCCGTGTGGCCTGGAATGCCGGAAGCGTGGAAGCCTGGGACATCGCTCGCGGGAATTTCGGCGACAGTTTCGCCGAGAAGATCAGCGGCTTTGGCCCAGCCACTGCCGAGAGTAAGGGCGACATCGTGGCTCTGGACTCCGGAGAGTTTCTGGATGACGGCGGCGGCGTCGCTCGCCAAGGCGAAAGGGCTATCCGGTGCTTGAGAGGGCTTTGCAGACATGAAAACAGACTACTCAGGATTCGAACGGCTGGCACCCGTGAGGGCTAGGAGACGACGGCGATGATGTGGCCACCGGTGATCGAGTCACCGACGTTCACCCCAACAGATTCCACAGTGCCATCCTTCGAGGCCATGATTGGTTGTTCCATCTTCATAGCCTCGAGCACACAGATCAGGTCACCGGCAACGACGGAATCTCCGGGGGACACCAACACCTTCACCACTGTGGCCTGCATCGGTGAAGAAATTGTGCCCTCGGCGCGTCCAGCACCGGCAAGGCGGGTGATTGCGCGCTTTGGGGCCTTGCCCAGGCTTGCGTTCTGGCCAGCGGCAAAGATTCCGGCAGGAACACCAACTTTGAGTCGCCGTCCCTCGACTTCAACAACGACAGTGCGATAAAGCTCGCCCTGGTCGAAGCCTTCCTCAATGGCACCATCCCAGGGCTGAATCTCAGTCGCGAACTCAGTTTCAATCCAGCGGGTGTGGACGGCAAAGTCCTCTGCCTTTGATGCAATGAAGGCCGGGTCGTCCAGTACAACGCGGTGGAACGGAATCACTGTGGGCAGGCCCGTAATTTCAAACTCTTTGAGAGCGCGACGCGCTTTCTCAATCGCGTCCTTCCTGGTGGCGCCGGTGACGATTAGCTTGGCCAGAAGGGAGTCAAATGCACCGGTGATGACGTCACCGGTGGTGATGCCGGAATCAACTCGAACTCCCGGGCCACCGGGGAAGCGAATGGTGTGAATGGGCCCAGGTGTTGGCAAGAAGCCTCGACCGGGGTCTTCTCCGTTGATGCGGAACTCAATCGAATGTCCGTGGCGTGGCGGGTCGGAATACCCCAGCAGTCCGCCCTCAGCGATTCGGAATTGCTCCCGGACGAGGTCGATTCCCGTGATCTCTTCTGACACGGGGTGCTCGACCTGGAGACGAGTATTGACCTCCAGGAAAGAGATGGTGCCGTCCTTGCCAATCAGGAACTCGCAGGTTCCAGCGCCGATGTAACCGGCTTCTTTCAGAATCGCTTTGGAGGATTCATAGAGGATGCGCTCTTGTTCGTCTGAGAGGAAGGGTGCTGGCGCTTCCTCGACAAGCTTCTGATGACGACGTTGGAGCGAGCAGTCTCTGGTGGAGACCACCACCACATTCCCCGCCGCATCAGCCAAACATTGCGTCTCCACGTGTCGAGGCTTTTCGAGGTACTTTTCAACGAAGCACTCACCGCGGCCGAAGGCCGCGATGGCCTCGCGGGTCGCTGACTCGAATGCCTCGGGGATCTCCTCAATCGTGTGAGCGACCTTCAGGCCTCGTCCGCCGCCGCCGTGTGCGGCCTTTATGGCAACGGGAACTCCATGCTTCTTGGCAAAGGCAACGATTTCTTTGGCATCAGTGGCCGGCTCGCTGGTGCCAGGCGCCAGTGGCGCCTTCACTTTCTGGGCGATGTGCCGGGCAGAAACCTTGTCGCCGAGAGCCCGAATCGCTGAGGGAGGTGGGCCAACCCAAATGAGCCCGGCATCAATGACCATCTGGGCAAAGTCAGCATTTTCTGAGAGGAAGCCATAGCCCGGGTGAATGGCGTTGGCGCCAGATCTTTTGGCGATGGACAGAATCTTTTCTGGAACGAGGTAGGTCTCGGCACTGGTGTTGCCGTTTAGGGCATAGGCCTCATGGGCAAGGCGGACAAACCGGCCGTTGCGGTCTTGATCCGCATAGACAGCGACGGTGTTGATCCCGGCGTCTTTCGCCGCCCTGATCACCCGAACAGCGATTTCACCTCGGTTGGCAATAAGTAACTTCGAAATAGCGGCCACACCGAGAGTTTAGGGCGAAAGACAAGCCACTGGTCGTAGCTCTTGCCCAAACGAATCAAGAAATCTTTGGTCCTGAACTACAGCGGAATGTTGCCGTGTTTTCCGGCGGACACCCGCGGAGTCTTCGTCCGCAAGGCCCGCAAGCCTTTAACGATGACGCTTCTGGTGGCTGCTGGCTCAATGACGCCGTCGATTTCGCCGCGTTCAGCGGCGAGAAAGGGGCTTGCGACGCTGTAGGTGTATTCGGTGGCGAGTTTTGCCCGCACCGCGTCCACATCCTCTCCAGCATCTTCGGCTTTCTTGAGATCACCGCGATAAAGGATGTTGACCGCTCCTTGGCCACCCATAACGGCAATTTCAGCGGTAGGCCATGCGAAGTTGAGGTCGGCGCCAAGCTGCTTGGAGCCCATAACGATGTATGCGCCACCGTATGCCTTACGGGTAATGACAGTAATCAAAGGAACACTTGCTTCTGCGTAAGCGTAGAGAAGTTTCGCGCCACGCCGAATCACACCCGTCCATTCTTGGTCGGTTCCAGGCAAATAGCCGGGAACGTCGACCAAGGTGATGATTGGAATCCCGAACGCGTCGCAGAAGCGAACAAAACGCGCTGATTTCTCACCAGCATCGATGTTCAGGGTGCCAGCCATGTGGTTTGGCTGGTTGGCGATGATGCCGACACTGCGCCCTTCGACGCGGCCAAAACCGATCACAATGTTGGGGGCGAAGAGTGGCTGCACTTCGAGGAAAGACCCAGAGTCCACGATTCCTTCAATAATGGCGACAACGTCGTAAGGAACTGACGCGCTATCGGGAATGACATCGTTGAGGCGGCGATCCCGATCAGTAATTTCCACGTCGATATCCGACCCGTAGACCGGGGGCGCCACCTCGAAGTTGTCGGGCAGGTAAGACAGTAGAACCCTTGCGTAGTCGAAAGCGTCTGTCTCGTCGCTTGCCAAATAGTGGGCAACACCGGAGACCTTGTTGTGGGTGAGCGCTCCACCGAGCTCTTCCATACCCACGTCTTCACCAGTGACTGCCTTGATAACGTCGGGGCCGGTAACAAACATCTGGCTGGTCTTGTCGACCATGATGACGAAGTCGGTCAGAGCTGGTGAGTAGACGGCCCCACCGGCAGCCGGACCACAGACAATCGAAATCTGTGGGATCACACCTGAGGCCCTGGTGTTCCGCTTGAAGATTTCGCCATACTTCCCGAGCGCAGTCACACCCTCTTGGATTCTTGCCCCACCAGAATCCAAGATTCCAATGATGGGGACCTTGGTCGACAGCGCAAAGTCCATGACCTTGATGATCTTGTCGCCCGCTACCTCACCCAAAGACCCGCCAAATACGGTGAAGTCCTGACTGAAGAGCGCAACCTGGCGACCGTGAATGGTGCCCACTCCGGTAACGACAGAGTCGCCATAGGGGCGCTTCGCGTCCATGCCAAACGCTGATGAGCGGTGACGAACAAATTCATCGAACTCGACGAACGAACCCTTATCGAGGAGCATCTCGATGCGCTCCCGGGCAGTCATTTTGCCCTTGGCGTGCTGTTTCTCGATTGCGGCTTCGCCGCTCGCGGTCACTGCTTCGTGGTAGCGGGCTTTGAGGTCAGCAATGCGCGCGGCAGTGGTGGGTGAGGTCGGCTCGGAGCTGTCGTCTTTCACGCGATTTACCCTACTCGCATCGAGAGAAATCTAGGGGGTGGTAAACGTGCTGTTGCGCCACTTAGCCCACTCCAGCGCCAACAGCTGCAGTTTGTGTCTCCAGGGATTGCGCACGGCCAACACGGCGGCCTTCATGCGAAGCGGCGGTCTGTCGGGGTTCCAGCTTGACCAGGATTCCCACGAGTAGCGCAGGGGGCGCTCTTGGATCATCCAATATGCGGCAAATTTTTGTGCCGGGTGGGGGTCTGGACTCCAGGGTTTCATGAGCTCAGCGGTGACGCCGCTGGGTTCTAGCACCTGGCGAATATCTGCGATCAAGTCCCACTGGCTTGCCTGCGTGACCCACACCGGTTTTCCCAACATGCTGGCTTCTACCCCAATGGTGGACCGCTCAACGATGACGTAGTCAGCGCGTGTAATCAAGTCATAGGAGTTGACGCTGTCGTTATGCCAGTAAACCTTCAGGGTGGGGTGGTTGGCCGCCAGGGTCTTCACGTCGCGGATCTCGCGAAGAAAATAGCGACGGCTCTTGGAGCCAAGGTTCGGGTGCAGGCGAAGGATTAGGTCAACGCCCGACTTTTCAAGAATTGACATCATCAGGTCAAACGCTTCGAACTGATGCGCCCAGGAATCAATCGTCCACATCGGTCCGAATGCGAGGAATTCATCGAAGGATGAGGCAAAGAAGACCGCCGTCTTTCGATCCGACGATGTCTCGAGAGGGCCGGCCTGCCAGAGCCCGGAGAAGTTGTTGGTTCCGCCGGTGGGCGCCATGCGCAGTGATAGCCATTCCTTTGCCAATACCTCGATGTCCTTGCGGCTGAGTCTCTTGGTGAGTGGGTCAATTTCTGCTTGCGAGGCAAGCCGATCGTGGGGCTGAGTACTTCCGGCATAGTAAGAATTTGGTCGTGCCCGACCGTTTTCATACAGGGTGACGGGGATTCCGTAGTGCTCGGCAACTCGTCGGGCCGCTTTTTGGCGAGAGGTGCGCCCATTGGGAATGAACACCGCGTCTGGCGGAGCTGCTGACCACAGCGCATCGAGCGCCCAGTATGTTGCTAGCGCACCGCGGTGAAGCTCTGAGCGCAAGCTAGTGACCGCTCTGGTGTTTGGAAGCTCGTGCACTCGGAAATACGTCAACAACTCTGACTCAATCGCCGTATCGACATCACTGCGGTGTTTGTCCCTCACCTGGGCCCTGCTATCGGAGGGGGCTGAGAGTTCAACGATGGTGGCGCCGAGCGAGCGAACCACGTCGCCAAAGGCCTGGTGTTTGGCCTGGTGGCCCAGCATTCTTGCCACCCAGGTGGGCGGCAAATCTTGAGAAATAGTGGTCCACCTACCGATATCGAGGACCTCGACGCTCGCCCCAGTATCGCGCTGGTCAGCGATAAGGGACGCGACTACGGAGCGGGATTTCTCTGTGGCACCGATGTAGTGAACGACGCAGACCTTCGTCACGACGAACTCCGACGTCGAAGCCACCACACGAGAGGCGCACCAAATGGCCCAGCGATCGCGAGTAGCCGGAGGAACCATCCAGCGAGAGCGCCTTTGCCGGTGTGGAGTCGTCCGCTGAAGAGTGCCTCCCTGGCCAGCCGCTTGAGTTCGGGGTGGAGCGGCGTGGAAGCGAACTTGGTCGACATTGCCGCTTCCGCAGCGAACCAATACTTCCAGCTGGGGTTCACGTCCTCCCATCCGCGGGAATGGCGACGCACGAGGTGCCAGGGCTTCACCGGACCCGAGTAGTGAATCAGGCTCGAGCGATCAAGTTCCTTCTGTTGGGCATGCCAACTGGAAAGGAAATTGAATCGCACATCAATGGCGTGGTAGTTGTCCTTGTAGAGCGTGTTGAAGAGATGCTGCTCGGAACTAAACCGTTTCTCGGGAAGGTTCGCGAGCTCTGCGACCCAGGGCGCCCGCGGCTCCGCTGTCCAGCCGAGCACACCCGCATTGAATCCTTCAAAGCGGGTGTGGGGGCTCTCCAGTTTCTGCGCGACCACGAGTGATGCTCCTCGAGGTGCAGTAAAAAGGGTGTCAAAAAAGTCGTCCCAACCGTCGCGGGCCACGATGTCCAAATCGATCCACAGGTGGGGCTCTGGGACCTGGTCAGAAATCACGAACTTCGAGAACGTGGTGATGGTCAGGTGGCGCCGCTCAGTGAAGAGTGGGTGTGCGGTGAGTTCGCGGACATCGTGGGGGACATTCAGCGCTTGCAGAAGGGACTCAACCAACTGACGATGTGGTGCACTGAGCTTGCCTGTGAAAAATCCAACGATGACCGAAAAAGGTCCTTGTGCCGTGGTCGTCAGTGAATGCAGAAGAACGCAGAAGGCATAAACCATGTGGTCATCAAGTGCGACGGCAACAACCCGCGCGGGCGCGGACTTGGAAGGAGACTTCGGATTCACCGGATGCCTCTCGTGCTGGGAATCAATGCAGGGGGTGGGTGCCTCGGGGGGCTCTGGAGGCCAGAGGACCCAGCAACCCGACGAGCACTCGACCGAGTGGGCCAAGAGTTACAAGAATACGGAGAAAGACGAGGCCCGCGTGGTCTCGTTGCCAGCGAACTTTACCTGAGCGCAGTGCCGTGCGCTGGCGACGATGTGTTTCAGCCACGAGGGAAGGATCATCGAGTCCTCTGAGGAACTCAGCTTCAGCGTTGAACCAGGCGGACCAGGGGCACGAATGCCTCAAGCATGGACCACTAAGCGAGCGTGGCAGATGCCACGGTTTATGGGCGCCGGCGTAATGAATGATGAAGGGAGGTTCAACGTCAGGGATTCTGTCGATTCGATAGGTCAAGGAGTTATACCGCTCGGACACGGTTTTGGCCGTTGGAGCATAAAGCTCGTTGAACAAATACTGCTCTTGGGTGTCAACGAGCTCAAGCTCGTTGAGCCTGGAACTCCAGTCACGCCTGGACCCTGCTGGCCAGCCCAGCACACCCGCATTGAAGGGAAGCCCCAGCTTGTCTGCGCCGCGTTCTGCGACGAGAAGCCCCTGCTGCGTCGTCGTTGAATCAAGCAGGCCAAAAATGCGGTCCCAGCCCGGTAGCGCGACGGTGTCGGCATCGAGCCACAGGTGTGCATCGGGGTTCTGATCAGCCAAAAGGAACTTCGCAAATGTGGTCGGTGAAATGTGGCCTTGCGTGATGAAGCGAGGGTCGTTGCCGAGATCGGAGAACGAGTAGAGAACACCTAGATGGTCCATGATTCGACCGAGGTAATCTCGGTCGCCCTCGGGCAGAGTGCCGGCCAGGTAGCCGATGGTGAGCCGGAACGGCTCAGTAGTGGTTCGCTGCAGCGACGACATCACCACACCGAGGCCATAGACCATCTGGGAATCAATTGCGCAGACGACGTGACGAACGGGCGCAGCGATGCTTTTTTGGCGGGAGGCCATTGCCTAGAGACCACCGTCTCGTTGCCACTGGATTTGAGCCTTAAGGCCTTCTTCAAGACTCGTGGAGTTAACGAAACCAAGCTCCTGTGAGGCTTTAGTCGTGTCGCCGAATGTTCGATCCTGATCCCCGCGTGCTTTGTCGTGGTGGCGAACATCGAGAGTGCGTCCCACTAAGTCGGAGATGATGGCGAGCGCCTCGTTGAGGCTTCGCTCCATCGAACCTGCGATGTTGTAGACCTCTCCAACACGCGCAGAGTTGAGAGCCGAAATGGTGCCAGCGACGCAATCGTCAATGAAGGTATTGGACCGGGACTGATCACCCGTTCCGTATAGGTCGATTGCCTCGCCGGCGAGAGCCTTGCTAATGAACTTGCGGTAGGCCATGTCTGGCCTCTGGCCCGGCCCGTAGACGGAGAAGTAGCGCAACACGGTGACTGGGACATCGGAATCCCGCATATACGCGAAGGCTAGATTTTCAGCGGCCAGCTTCGTCACCCCGTAGGGCGACACCGGTAATGTTGGCATGTTTTCATCCCCCACCGCGTTCTTCCCGTAAACCGAAGATGTCGAAATCTGCACGAACTTCTTGAGTGGCCAACGCTTGGCCTGGTCCATGAGCCTCGCGACACTCGAGAGGTTGCACGAGCTATAGAGCTCGAAGTCGCTCCAGCTGAGGCCGAGGCCCGGCATAGCGGCTTCGTTGATGACGTGGTCAATATCCGCGGGAAGAACTGAGAGGTCGTCGTGTCGCAGGTCGAGGCGATGCGCGTCAACACCGCGCAGAGACGAGATTGTGTCGAAGCGCTGGATCTTTTCATCAGGCGGATAGAGGCCGCCGAGTAATCCATCAACGGCGATAACGCGGTCGCCCTGTGCGCTCAGTTTCTTGGTAACAGCGGAGCCCACAAAGCCAGCAGCGCCGGTAACCAGAACTGTGCGGCTCACGGTTGTCCCCTCGTCATCATTTTCTAAGACCCATACACCTTGTCATATAAGGCAATCGCGGAATCACTACCCCACACGGCCTTAGCCCTTGAGTGGATTGCCGCGCGACGCTTGAGGCGCTTGCTCGGGGGAGTCTGCGATTGCGTAGTCAGCAAGGTTTCTAGAGTAGAGCTCGAAGTGAATGTGTGGCCATGGCCCAAGAGCGCCACCATTTCTGGCATTCCGCCCACGGCTCTCACAATCGGGAGCACACCGACTGAAGCAGCTTCTGCGATAACGAGAGGAGCGTTCTCCGCGCGGGACGACACCACCAGAACATCGGATTGTGCCAGCACGTTCTGAAGACCCTCGGAGGATAGGGAGCCAGCTCCTCTGATGCCCGCAGCGATAAAGCCCTCGCCGCCGTGCCCCACCAACACCAGCTCGGCGCCTGAGGACGCAAGACCAGCACACGTGAAGGCATCAACGGTCGTGGCGACGTCTTTCACTGGGTCAGAGAGATTCTGTGCGATGACGACAATTCGGAAAGTTGTGTCTTGCTGTGTAGCCTCCTGAGTTTTTTCCGCAGTGAACTGGGGATTGACTGGGTTGGGGATTACGGTGATTTCCCGCCCACGCATGGCGCTGCTGCGTTTCGCCTGATCCGCGAGCCAGCTGCTTGGCGCAACGAGCGTGAGGTCTTTGACCTGCGAGAGCTCGTCACGTTTGCGCTCCAGGTTGACCATGACCTTGTGGTGCCAGCCCTTGCGCACTGCTGGGCACGAATAACAAGTGCCTTCGTAACCGGAGCACTCAAGGCTGTAGTGACAGGCGCCCGTGAAGGGGTTCATGTCGTGCAGGGTCCACACCACGCGCGTGTCGGGCCATGTTGTGGCAATGTCTGCGAGCGATAGCGCGCCGTTGATGCCGTGGAGATGGATGATGTCGGGGCTGGTGATAGCTCTCGCAAGGTGGCCGGATCGCTCGTCTCTGACCAGGCTGATGGGGGAATCAAAGTCAGGGTTTCGAACGAGAAAGTCATCCGTGGCGGCCGAGAGCGTGTGAAGCGGGGCAGACAGCGGGGCTGCTCGAAGATTCGAAGTAATCACCGTGTGGAGGGAAGAATTCCTGCCGTGCTGGCGCTGGGCGTCGGAGAGAATTCTCGCCACCGACCCAGCTCCACCTGAGGAGGAGAAGCTGACATGAGCGACGGAGGAAACCACAGCACTACGCTAGTTGGAGATGAACAATCTGGGGAGCCTGTCTCTCCCCGCGCGTTCGTGGGAGGGATAGTACGGCCGTGACCCCACTAGCCCCCGTCGTACTTCTCGGATACGCGAGGCCAGCGTTCACTGCTCGCGTATTTGAGCAAATCCGCCGTGCGCAGCCATCGCAACTTCTTCTGGTGATGGATGGGCCGCGGAGCAACAAGCCCGGCGATGCCGACAATGTCAAGCGCACGCGGGAGCTTGCCGAGCAGGTTGACTGGGACTGCGAGGTCACTCGCATCTATTCCGATGTGAACCTAGGTCTTAAGGAGCGCGTGTCATCGGGGCTGACAGAAGTCTTTTCCAAGGTCCCCGAAGCAATCATTCTGGAAGATGACTGCCTTCCAGACCCCACCTTCTTCCGCTACGCCACAGAGCTCCTCGAGCGCTACCGCGAGGATGCTCGCGTTGGAGTGATTAGCGGCAGTTCGCGCCTCCGCGGCAAACAGGTGAGTCCCTATTCCTACGACTTCTCGGCTGACGTTCGTATTTGGGGCTGGGCGACATGGGCAAGAACATGGAACCCGTTTGTCGAAGGTGGAGACCTTGACGCGGTGTGGTCCCCAGACGACGTTGAGGCCGTGGTGGCAAGCTTGCCCGCCGGCGCCAGGCGCTCATCTGTGCGGACCATGATGTCCAGGGCCGTCGGGTTGGACTCGTGGGCGATGCCCTTTGTGGTGCATTGTTTGCGCAGGGGCTACGCAAACCCGGTCCCGGCAAACAACCTCGTGAGCAACATCGGTTTTGGAAGCATGTCGACCCACACAAAGTTCGAGAGCTATGTCGCAGAAGTTCCCGCGAGCGCGATGACGTTCCCGATGGAGCACCCGCCGGAGGTTCTGATTAATCGGGCATTGGATATGTGGGAATCTCGCCGTGACCAGTGGGAGACCTTCCGCTATCCACTCGCTCACCCCATAGATACAGCGGGCAGGCTACTGCGATACGTGACAACGTTGCTTCGGCGCGAGGCCAGTCACTAGAGCCACAATCTGGCAACGACCAGGGTAGATTGGTCGCTTACAAGAAGCATGCTCTGCAAAGGAATGGCAATTCGGTGAAAAAAGCACTCATCACAGGAATTACGGGTCAAGATGGCAGTTACTTGGCCGAACTGCTTCTAGTCAAAGGCTATGAAGTTCATGGAGTCGTTCGCCGCTCGTCGACACTGAACACTGCTCGAATCGACCACCTTCTTGCTGACCCGACGATTGCGGATTCGCGGCTTTTTCTGCACTACGGGGATCTCAGCGACAGCTCCAGGCTGATTGCTTTGGTCGAGTCTGTGGCACCCGATGAGATTTATAACCTTGCTGCCCAGTCACACGTTCGGGTCAGTTTTGACGAGCCAGAACACACCGGGAACACCACGGGGCTTGGAAGTATTCGACTTCTGGAAGCAATCCGAATGGTGGGGATCTCCACCAAGTTCTACCAAGCGTCTAGTTCCGAGATGTTTGGTGCCACCCCTCCGCCTCAGAACGAGCACACACCGTTCTATCCTCGCTCCCCCTACGGTGCCGCAAAGTTGTATTCCTACTGGGTGACCAAGAACTATCGTGAGAGCTATGGCATGTTCGCCACGAACGGCATCCTCTTCAACCACGAGTCACCTCGTCGCGGTGAAACATTTGTGACACGGAAGATCACACGTGCTGTCGCGCGGATCAAGGCTGGCATTCAGGACAAGCTGTATCTCGGCAACTTAGATGCGATCCGCGACTGGGGCTACGCACCGGAGTTTGTGGAGGCCATGTGGTTGATGCTTCAGGCCAATCAGCCGGATGACTTCGTTGTTGCTACCGGCACGGAATACAGTGTTCGTGATTTCCTCGGATTTGCCTTTG
>CAEZTM010000040.1_pt1 | contig 12317 bp, 11 predicted proteins | sample 7264211 | NCBI WGS metagenome assembly CAEZTM01 (sample SAMEA6813804, study PRJEB35770) | uncultured Actinomycetes bacterium | biome: Freshwater; feature: Freshwater reservoir; material: water | place: Czech Republic | collected 2017-08-18 | depth 0.5m m | reverse complement strand
CTCAGCCAATCGCACTCAGGCGAGGTTCTTCTGGGCCTGCGCCCAGAAGACATCACAGTGACAGCGAGCCCTACCGGGCACGCCACCATCGAACAAATCGAGTTGTTGGGACCACGAGCCGTGGTCACCCTGAAACTCGGTGACGACAAAGTTGTCAGTGTTGTGGAAGCAGGGCCTTTGGCAGCGCTCTCCACCGGCGCTAAAGCGATTCTGTCGTTTGCGCCTGGCGCAGCGCACCTGTTCGATGCAACAACAGAAGATCGCCTCTAGGAAGCCCCCGCCTGGCCTCTATACGGGATTCAGTCCCCACGACGAAGCAAAACCCAGTCAATTGGACTGTCCCGTTTCACGCGCAGCTCTCGAGGGCTGCTACGAGCTCATACACCGAGGCGTTCTAGGTGCAGAGGGTCAGTCCGAGCGCTATCCGTCATTTTGGGGTCCTAAAGATGATTTCCCCCAAAGGCCGCAAAGGAAATGTGCGGCGGCTCCGGGTTGCGTAAGGTACGGGCCACGACGGTCTGGATTCCAGGACGTTGTCCGCACTGAAGCCTCGACCTGGTCGAGGCTTCAGTGCTAAAGAACTTCGCTTGCGGTAGTGTTTGCCTGCCCGCGCGGAGAGGTCCCCCCAGAGAGCGAAACCACTACTTCATAGCGTGGCTCATGGGCACTAAATCTGAGGGGGCGTCCCCTCGAATCGGAATACCTGCCCCAACCAGAGCGGCTGGCCGTTGTCGTCTATTTTCTCAAACAAGTGAGTCAAGCTTTCCGTCCAGCGCCTCTGTACATCGCTCGCCGACAGTAGCTGGTGTGAGTTCTCAAAGCCGATAGCACTGTGGAATTCACAGACCAGAATCTCCTCGTGGCGCCAAATCGTATAGTCCGAAATGCCGGCCTCAGACAAAAGATCAAGTAGCTCCTCCGGGACCCGAGTGTGAGCCCTGTCGTACTCTTCGCCTGCCCCTGGCTTTAGGCGGTAGATGAAGCGAACGCGCTCGGAGCTCACTTGACAGATCCAGCTATCGCGCCCGACATAATCTGGCGTTGCATAAGCAGGTAGACGACTATCACTGGAATCAGAGCGATAATCAGACCGGCGCTAATCAACGGAATCGAAATGTCGTATTGCCCAGAGAGCAATGCGACCCCCACCATCAGTGTGGTTTTCTCGGTGCCACCCATGATTACCAATGGCAGCAACAAGTCGTTCCACATCCACACGAAATTGAGGATAGAAAGCGCCGCCAACGCGGGAACGCTGACCGGTAGGAGTACCGAAAACAACACTCTCAGGTGTCCCGCTCCGTCCATTTGCGCTGCTTCGATCATCTCGATAGGGACCGAGCGAAAGTATGCGGCCAAAATGTATGTTCCGAGTGGAAGCCCAAAAGCGGCCAGCGACAGAATCAGTCCTCGATAGGTTCCACCAAGCCCGATGTCCAAAATCGTCTGATGCAGCGGGTAAATGATTGCTTGGCTCGGGATTACCAGCATGGAAATGATGAACAAGAAAATCAGATTTCTTCCCGGAATCTTTGTCATTGTGACGACGTACGCGACAAACAAAGCACTCACAGTCGTGAGAACCATTGCGCCAAACGTTGCCACAACGCTGTTGAAGAGAAGCCGACCGACCTGCATCCTCTCAAAAGTCTCCAGGTAGTTCGCGAGGGTTAGCGAGGAAGGTAATCCCATCGGGTTACTCGCAAACTCCCCGCTGGTCTTGAACGAACTCAAAATTGTGAAAATCAGGGGGTAGAGAGCTGCAATCGCGAACATGGAGAGGACAACGACCGCGGCCGCACGCCCAACAGACGATCGAAGGCCCGAAAATCGAAGGGCGGCACGAGGCGGTTCGGCGGGAGCCTCGCCAATTACCAGATTTGGCAGACTACTCATGGTCTCATCCCTTTCGCGCCCTCGTTGTACATATACCGAACGGTGAAAACAGAGATGACGGCAACGAAAAGGAACAGGGCGAGGCCAATCGCCGACCCATAACCGCGATCCAGGAATTGAAAGGTAGTAAGAAAGACGAGGAACTCAGGCAACATAGTCGCGTCTCCTGGGCCGCCTCGGGTGAGAGCGTAGATAAGGGGGAACATCCAGATCAACACCCCAGACGCGCACAGCACAGTCCAGTAACCGACCATTGGCTTGATCATGGGAAGTACGACCTGCACCAGCATTCTCCAAAAGCCCGCGCCGTCCAACCGAGATGCCTCGATGATTTCGCCAGGAATGGTTGATAACGCAGACAAATAGTTCAAGACACCGAGCCCGAAGAAACTCCACAGCGCCACCCCCACAAGTGAGAACAGAGCGCTGGTAGAGCCATTGAGCCATTCGATAGCAAGGTTGTCGAAACCGAGCGATCGTAGAATCTCATTCAGGGGACCGTCAGGGGCGAGAATCTGCCGGAACATGATGCCCACCACAATGGGGGCAATCATGTAGGGCAAAAAGAATGACGCTCTGAAAAACTTCCAACCGGGCACCTGGAGGAACAGCAGCAAAGCGAGGATTAGTGGGAGAAAGACCCAAATTGGCAGAGTCGAGACTACCAAGAGAGCGTTTGTGAAGGCCTTGATGACAGTTGTGTCCGTCAACATGCGCTCGTAGTTGCCAAAACCGATAAAGGTCGGTTCTTCGAAACCTCTAGTCTCAAACAGACTGAGCCAGAAACCTCTGATCAGCGGAATCAGCTTGAAGCCAACCGCAAGAGCGATGCCTGGCGCCAACAGAATGAGCCCAACAGTTAGCTCACGCCTCCATCTCCGAGACCGGCTGGTCCCGACAGATTGCGCGTCACGCTTGTCAAGCTTTCGATCCGACATGGCACCCTCCGCTCATTGAACTGAGTGGGCCACCACCGTAATGGTGGCCCACTCAATCTCTCAACCTAGGTCTTACGACCTAGCTTTTTCCAGGACTTGCTTCGAGAGCTTTCTGCATCTCTTCGACCCAGCCATCAATCGTCATCTGGCCAAGTGCAACTTCCTGCCAACCACGAGCCAGTGCATCGGCTTCCTGGCTGCTGAGCAACACACCGACGTGCAATGTCGGCTTGGAGATGATTTCCTGAATCTGCATCAATGCAGGTGAGTCTGGGAGAACGCTCGTGTCAACGCCCTTGTGCAGAGGTTGACCGCCCACCAGTTCGGCCCACAGTTGACCGTGAGTAACCCCACCGATCCACTTGACCAGTTCAAAGGCTGCCTCTTGGTTCTCACTCCAGGTAGTCACACCGTAGACGGAACCTTCGATGCCTGAGAAGCTGCCAGAGAGAGGTGCCGAAGACTCGATTGCTGGGTACAGCATCGCGCCTACGTTCTCTGCTCCCATGGTCTCGCCGAAGGCTTTCCAGTTCACAGCATCCGACATGATGGTGGCAGCAAATCCGGCTTCACCAGACTGGAAGATATCCGCACCATCGGGCAACATCGAAATAGAAGGTGCACTTGAGTTAGTCCATCCATTAGCGGTGATGTTCGCTAGCCCTTCAAGAACTGACCTCATCTTCGGGTCGGTCCAAGGAAGGTCTCCGCGAAGCACTGCTCGCATGTCGTCCTCAGTCAGATAGTTTCGCGCAACTTCTGGGAAGTTCCAGTAGGCAGGGAAAACGCCAGTGAGACCCAGAGCTTGACAGGTCTTTCCGATTGCCTGGATGGCGTCACACGCTTCACCAAACTCCTGGATAGTTGCCGGCGGGTTCTCAGGGTCGAGTCCAGCCTCTGTCAGGACCTGCTTGTTGTAGTACATGATGTTGCCCTGATAGCTAAAGGGCAAGCCGTAGCAGTCCTGGCTTGGGTCAAACTCGAGACACGTCCCCGCGTAGGTCAAGAGCTCGTCGCCGACTGCCCTGACGTCCTCGGGAATAGGAACATAAGCCAAACGGCGGTCAAAGAGCTCGAAGCCCGCGTTGTTTGCCATTACGTCCGGGCCCGACTCGCTTGCAATGTATGGGCCCTGCACTTCGTTGTACCTGTCAAAAGGCACAATTTCTGATTCAACCTTGATGGTGGGGTTCGCGGCTTCGAACGCTGCAATGCTCGCATTCCAGAATTCAGGGCCACCCACTTCCCAGTGAAGCAACTTGATGGTGATGACTTCAGACGCTGATTCGCTCGCAGTCGAATCAGAATCGTCCGTCGCACCCGCGGCGCATCCGCTCAACACCAGCGTCGCTGCTGCGCCAAGGGCGATGAACGATCGTGAGTAAGAGGACAATGACCTCACCCCACCTTTTTGTACTTTTCTATCTGCAGTGTGTAACACTTCAGACCCTCATTTCTGTTTGTGTGATTATCTTCGGTATTCAGTTATGGGTGAGCGGTCTAGCGGGCTTCCACCAACAAGGTTTGGCCTTCAGACTCAGAACTATGAATGATTGCCTCAACGACTGCTAGGCAATGGACGGCATCGTCGAGATTGACACGAAGGTCCGCGGTGACACCGTCATAAACATCAAGGAAATGAGAAATCTCACTGACAAGAGCAGGGTCTGGTGAGTTCGGTGTCGGGGTGGAATCAGAGTGATTCCGAAAACGGCCCAACGTAGTGCCAGATGCGCCAGTGACCAACACTTCGTCAAACACTGTGTCAACCAATTCAGCCGGAAAGACATACTCACCAGAGATGTGCGTCTCGGAGCCATTGTGGTGGTGAAGGTTCGCCTCAAACCCCACGCAGAGGCCCTCTTTGATGGTGTGCCTCGAGGACACTGAACCAACCGGAGAGTTCGCGAACCAGGTTGCCAGGTCAATGTCGTGAATGCCGGTCAGCAGCGCAGGATGTTCACCGGGATAGAGCTCGAGCAATGCCATCGAGCGATCTCGCCGAAAGCTCATCGTAACTACGGGGTGGCGGGAATTCTCCAACGACTGCCAGATCTCAAGATGAGGGGCGCTAAATCGCATGATGTGGCCGGGCATACACGCCACACCAGACTCTCTCGCCGCCTCTCTAATCTGGCTTGCTTCCGCGCTACTCGCGGCTAACGGCTTTTCAATAAGGCATGGAATACTGCGCTCAAACAACGACTGAGCAATCTCACGATGAGTCCAGACCGGAGTGACTACGGCCGCCACGTCTATAGGGATTGACGCGGGCAGGTCCGAAAGCGTCCCCACTACAGGAATCTGCCGATCGCCATCAGGACTTAGGGTTGACGTCCCGGAATGCATCGGGTCGACAATGGCGGCGACCCTCGCGCGACCGGTGGCTTCCCATGCCGCAAGGTGGTCCCTGCCAAAGCGCCCCAAGCCGAATAGGAGGGTGTGAATCATGAGAGATTTTCCCCTCTCTCGACTGAGGCAAGTGCAGATTTGACCAGACGTTCCAAGCCGTCAACCGCGACTGGAATACAGCCCTCGTCGACGTCGAAGAGACCTGTGTGGAGAGGCAAAATTGCGTCGGCGCCGACCGGGGTGACACCCAGCTTGAAATAGAGCGTGGGCCCACGCTCAGCGAGTAGAGAAAAATCGTCGGTGGTCAAGGGGGGCTCGGTAAGTTCAACAATGGTGTGTTTGGTTTCCGGCAAAACCTCCAGCGCAAGCGACACGAGGCCAGGCGAGTTAACGACAGCCGGCATCTGGTTGGCCCAGGTGAAATCCGCTGTGACATCGAACTTATTCGCTGAAGCGTGCGCAACTCGCTCGATGACCACCTTCAGCCTCTGACGGACCCCCTCATCATGACTACGGAGAGTGCCTGTGATGAACACCAAATCAGGAACGGCGCTTTGAGATCGGCCACCGGCAATCGTGCCGACGTTGAAAGCAACCAATTCGTTTGGGTTGCGAAACCTTGAGACTGCAGCGTGTAAGGACAAGATTGCGTCTGCCGCTGCCAACAAAGCGTCCCTCGCGAGCGCTGGGGTGGCAGCGTGTGTGGACATGCCATGGAATTCGATACCGAAACCGTCTTTAGCAGCCATCGCGGGGCCCGAATCAATTCCGATTGTTCCTACTTCTAGCTGTGGCCAGCAGTGCAGCCCGACGATTGCATCGTAAGAGTCCCCCAAGAGCCCAGAGTCAAGCATCCGACGTGCTCCCGAAGACTCTCCAAAAGGAATCTCTTCGGCGGGTTGGAAAAGAATGCTCACGTGATCACGCACATCCGGCTCTGAAGCGAGGCGACACGCGAGACCAAGCGCGGCCGTGGTGTGAACGTCGTGGCCGCAGGCATGTGCAACGCCGGCGTTGGCGGAAGCGTAGGGAACCTTCTTGCCGTCCTGAACGGGGTAGGCGTCAATGTCCGCTCTCACGAGCACTTGGATCTTCTTCTGCGCGCCTGGCCAGCGAGCAACCAGCCCAGGACTTTCAGGGTCCTTGTGGACTTCCCACCCGTGGTCGACCAAAAAGGCCTTTATTCGTTCTGATGTCCGATGCTCGCTAAATCGTAGTTCTGGGTCCTTATGAATGGCGCGTCGAAGCTCAACAAGCTCGTGATAGGAGCAATTTGTCACTGTTTCTACCTTCTTGCGCTTATTTGGTACATAATTAGGTTGAGCCTAGATTCCCAAGGACAGGGTTGTCAAGAGGGGGTAAGAAAATGAAGAAAGAAAAAGAGTTTGACACGCAGTCTGTGACTCTCAGCGGTGTCGTCGCACTAATTGGTGCCGAGGACCACTCGCACGCCGCGCGGCGACTCAAGGCAAAGTTTCCTGAATTGGAATGGGTTGACCACAACTCCACAGACAACGTCCCGGAGCATGTTGCGACCATCTCCCTCCGCACCGACCCCGCGCTTCACGAGGGGGCTTTCACCATCAACACCGACACTGGGGGCAGTGCTCCCAAGGTTGAGATGGCGGGGGGGCCGTTCTCGGGCGTCATCTACGGTGTCGAGGAACTAATTCAGCGGAAAAGACCGTCAACCAAAGAATCTGCTGAGCTGACTTTTGCCGCCGGGCTTCAATCCCCCGATCTTCCCTACCGGTCCTTCTGGACGTGGGACCATTCCACCAATTGGAATCTGGAGCAGATAGGCCAGCAGGAGATTGGGGTGTTCAATCCTTACGGGAAACCCCCAGAAGGATTTCTCTCCGACTACATGCGAGCAGTGGATTTTTGCAGCGAAAATCGCATCGGCGGAATCATTGTCTACGGTTTCTTGCGGGACTCGCACGGAGGAGTGAGTTCGGCCAAAGCGCTGTGTGACTATGCGAACGACAGGGGCGTACGCATCATCCCTGGGATCGCCATTGGTGCGTACGGAGGGGTGTACTGGGAGGGTCCCAGTAAGTACAACCTCGCCTCGTGGCTCGGGGACAACCCGAGCACTAAAGCCCAGGCTGAAGGCGCAATTGGGTTCCAAATCGAAGACCTCGACTTCCCTTTGAGCTTCCCCCAGAGCGAGTACACCCTGTCCGCGTGCCCTTCAGATCCGAAGACGATCGAATGGATGGAAGAAGCAGTGTCGTGGCTCGCTGAAACTTTTGCTATCGGCGGCGTCAATATTGAAAGCGGTGACTATGGCGTCTGTGGTTGCGACCGCTGTCTTGCGCGCCGCGGAGATAACGACGACCCCAGCCGGCGGCAAGAGCAACTTGAAAGTTGGTCGCACGCCGATCTGACCCATAACTTTCCACGCCTCTTTGACGCCATCAGATCACGACGCTCAGACGCCTGGGTCTACTGTGAGCTTCAATGGGATAACCTCCTCGACAAAAGTTCAGGGCAGGCCTTCGAGGCAATGCCCCCCGACGCCATCTACCAACACACTGTGAATCGCAGCTATTGGAATCGGGTGTGCAGCGAATTGGCTCCCGGTGCGTTGAATGAATTCCCCCAGTCGCGCAACGCGCTGCGAACTCACATTGCGAGTCAATGGAGTGGCGATTACCGAACAGAGCGTTATCGAGACAACTCAATGGACGTGATGGGCCTAGCCCGGGAGGGAGCGGCCCTCGGCTTCAAGGGACTGACTATGTGGGGAGAAGCCAGTCCACACAATGTCCCTGTCGAACTGAACTATCTGGCCTTTTCGCGTTTCGGGTTTGACGCATCACTTGAGTGGGCGGAGTTTTTCAACGACACCGTTGCGCCATTGTTCGGTGGCCACGCCGAAGCTACGCAGTTTGTCGACATTCTCTCGAAAGCAGATGAGGAGTCACGGCCAAACAAGGCAGCGATCTTGGCTTTGCAGAACCTCACAGTTGAGGCCCTGTCCCAAGCACATGACCAATCTGTTGGCAGGTGGATTTGGCTTGCAGAACATCTCTCGAGACGCCAGCGGATGGCGCCGGATTCCTGATTCACGATGTGGGTCCGCACCGGCAATCTAATGGCCAATAAGTCCGAGGAGATTACTGCTGCAGACTCGGTGCCACTCGCTCGGCGTCAACAGGTCGCTCACAGTGTCTGCCAGAGAGAAGGTCGCCTCAACAGTTTGGTGGTCGAGTCCTGGCGCAAAGTCAGAACCCCACATAAGCCGATCTGCTCCTAACCCCTCGAGCAAGACTTCGACATAAGTGACCGCACCGGCCCCATCAGGGCTTGAGTCGATAGCGTAGGGAGCGGAAAGTTTGACGTAGACGTTGAGTTTCTCAGCCAAACTCAGAATGGGCTGCATTCTTGACACTGCATCCGCCCGACTGGTCGCTGGTCTCCCAGGTAGGCCAAAATGGCTCACCACGACAGTGCACGCGTCGAAACCCAAGAGCGATTCGGTGGCTTCCGCAAGCGACTCAGGGGTGCAGTTGATGCTGACAATCGGTGTCTCCACAGTCGTTAGAGCGCGTTCCTGGAGCGTCGCCGCCAACTCTCGAGACCTGGGCCAATCGTCAAGGTAGAGCGCGTAGCCGAAGAACTCTGGATCCAACTCTTGCGGTTCGCTGGAGGAACTTCCGACATAACGCAAAGGCGCCATCCAGGGGTGGCGCAGGGCAAGATATCGCAGATACTCGTTGTTGCCACGAAAACGCTCCTGCCCTTCGTAGCCCACAACAAGCGCACTCTGGATTCCAAATCTTTCCCGGTAGCCTTCGTAGGCCAGCACCTCGTGGTGTTCAGCGACATTGCCATGGAAGCCGTGCCTAAACAAATGAATGTGGGCATCCGCAAGCATGCTTTCTCAAGTCCTCACTTCTCGCTGGCAGCGACCATTGAGGTCAGGTGCACCTCGAAAACGGTCTGTGGGCGGCCAACACCCCTAGATGCTTCCTTCCCTTTCTCGGCGGCAAAGCCCGCTCTAGCAAGAGAATTCAGCAAACGCCGGGCTGATCGCGCCTCAATCCCATAGGCATCACCCAGTTGCCTCGCCGTCAACGATTTGTGGTCCAGTTTTCGCAGCGCACTGAGCAACCTGGAAAACGCGAGTGGCCCTACCCCCAGCAATTCGGATAGCTCTCTAAAGGCGAGATTCGAATCGCGGGTCCACAGATCTTCTCCCGCTTCGCCAGTCCACGTAGATCCATCGGACAAGACAGCAACGAACATCTGCCGGCTCTTTGAAATGTCGAGCGCTGTTTGGGCGTTCTTTTCGGCAGATTCGACGGTCATGTCGATGCCAAACCCAACGCGCGTTCCCTCCGGGAGCTCATCCATATCAAGCGCTGAACGTTGAGCTGAACGAATTCTCTCGAAGACCGTCTCAACGACACCGCGACTGGTGGTGACGGTAATCGTCTCAGACGTGACCCCAGCAACTTGTCCTCGAAGCTGGCGAGCCACTTTCAGGGCTATTTCTCGGCGTCGCAGGTCTTGAATCTCAAGCTGGTACCGTTCAGTCGCCTTGTTCCCGGTTGGTGGAGTCTGAATGATGGCTACAGCAATTCCGGTGGCTTGATTGGTTCGGAGGTCACTGACAAGGCGAGCTCTCTCAAGGGCATCCCGCACGGATCCCCGCGAGTGTTCCACTCGTCGGGAGGGTATTCCTAGGCCATCGAGAGCTTCGTGGACCGCTCCCAGGCAAGTAACGCACAGAGCAACGTCTCCAGACTGCCAAGCCTTCACGTGAAAATCGATGAGTTCTTCTGTGCTCGGAATCTCATTGTCAGGCACAGAGTCAAAGGGCCAGATGTGCTTGACATCTGGCATTCCAATTTCCTGGCACAACTCGGCAACGAGTTCCTTCGACAGCACGTCCAGCGAAAAATTGACAAACTCACCCGAATTCTCGCGCAAAATGTAGGTGAGTGCCCGGTATAAATCGGAAGCAGTGTGAGGAACAAACCTCAATTCCGCAGTCCACACGTTCGGGTCTTTGAGGGCAAGCGCATATGGCAGGCGGCCTGAAAAGAGAATCACTTTGCAGCTCTTCTCGACCTCCCGTGCGACCCTGACTGCATCATCAGGTTTCTGATAGGCGCGAAACAGGATGGATTCAAAATCAGGGTTTGATTCAGCGACTGAGCGAATCAGCGCAATGGAGTCTTCGGGCCCCACGACACCAATCATTCGAGCCCCTTCTAACTAACCTGCCATCACCGTACCCGAAAAACCCCAGGCGGCGGGGTCAATGAGGTGAACAAGTACAGAAGCGATCTCTTCTGCTGTGCCGAGGCTTTGTCTAATCTTTGCGATCTCTGCGGGGTCCGCGCCATTGTCAAGCGCGTCTTCCAGAGATTTCCTCATCAGAGGCGTATCTACATCCCCCGGGCAAACCGTGTGCACACGAATACTCGTGTTGCTCAATTGCTTCTCGAGGGACATCGCGTAACCGTGAATACCCCCCTTGCTTGCGCCATAGGCCAGCGACCCGGAAGGGACCGTTATGCCAGAACGCGAGGCTACGAGAACCACAACCCCCACCCTTTGGGGATCCATCTTTGCCAGCGCATACTTGGAGACGAGGAACGCGCCCGTGAGATTGGTCACAATAACTTCAGTCCACGTATCGAGTGTTAGTTCAGACAAAGGAACACGTTGCCCGCGCATGATTCCCGCGACGTGGAGAACGGCGTCCAAAGTACCTCCGGCCAGAGACACCAGTTGATCAATGGCGCGAGAAATATCAGCCTCGGAGGTAATTTCCGCAATACGGTAGTGGGCAACGCCTCTGCCAGCCGTTTCTATGAGTCCCACGGTTTCTAGCATTGACGCCTCATCGCGGTCGACGCACAAAACCGTTGCGCCACGGGAGGCCGCCAGCAGCGCGGCAGCCCTACCAACCCCATTTCCAGCGCCAGTGACCAGAACTACCTGGCCCGCAAGGGCCCCCACGTCATCGAACAACCCCATCACCTTCCCTAGCTTGGCGCACAGCGCGGACGATATCCGCCACAACCGGAATGACGGCTTCCTGGAGTGCCGGCGCCGCTGGCATGTGAACATCCGGTGCGCCAACCCTCACGACGGGCGCTCGGAGGTCTCCGAAAGCCTCCTCGCCAATTCTCGCGGCAATTTCTGCGCCGAAGCCGCCCGTAAGGTTCGCTTCGTGAGCAATGACCACCCGACCGGTCTGTTTCAGGGACTGGGTTACCGGGCCCATGTCTAGCGGCGCCAACCAACGAAGATCAATAACCTCAGCCTCGACCCCATCAGCGCTGAGTTCCGTGGCCGCAACGAGAGCCTTGCCCACCATCGTGCCCCAGGTAACAATCGTCACGTCTTTGCCAGGTCTCACGACTCGGGACCCGCCCATCTTCTCCACTGGGCTGTCCAACTCGACCACACCCTTGTCGGCATAAAGCTGGCGCGCTTCCAGCACAATTACTGGATCGTCAGAGAGGACAGCGGTCCGCAACATTTGATAGACATCGTTGGGAGTCGAGGGGATTGCGATTCGAAGCCCAGGTGTGTGGGCGAAATATGCTTCAGCGGAGTGAGAATGCTGAGCGCAGGATCCCACCGAATACCCCTGCTGACTTCTGATCACTAGGGGCGCTCGGTAAGTTCCGTTGCTGGCGTAGTGAGCAGTCGCAATCTGGTTAACAATTTGGTCCATCGCAACAAACGCAAAATCGACGTACATGATTTCCACGATCGGCCTCAGGCCTGTCATGGCGGCTCCAAGGGCCATACCGAGGAAACCTTGCTCCGAAATCGGAGTGTCAAAAATCCGCTTCACCCCAAAATCTTCGTAGAGTCCCTTGCTCGAACCGAATGGGCCACCCGGTATCGCGACATCTTCCCCAAAGATGACGCTCTCTGGAACGTGCTCCATAGACCAGCGGAGCGCTGCGTTAACCGCTTGGATGTAACGCAGTTCGGTTTCCGATGTCACGGCGCTGTCACTCTGCATAAAGGTGCCTTTTCGCTGTCGAAGGATCTGGGGTGGGAAGTCTTTTTGCTTCTTCTAGAGACTTCTGAAGTTCATTGGTCACATCAACGTCAATCGTGTCGTACAGGTCTAGGGTCGCCTGGTCAGCGCCT
>CAEZTM010000039.1_pt1 | contig 12490 bp, 11 predicted proteins | sample 7264211 | NCBI WGS metagenome assembly CAEZTM01 (sample SAMEA6813804, study PRJEB35770) | uncultured Actinomycetes bacterium | biome: Freshwater; feature: Freshwater reservoir; material: water | place: Czech Republic | collected 2017-08-18 | depth 0.5m m | reverse complement strand
GGCGCTGTCACTCTGCATAAAGGTGCCTTTTCGCTGTCGAAGGATCTGGGGTGGGAAGTCTTTTTGCTTCTTCTAGAGACTTCTGAAGTTCATTGGTCACATCAACGTCAATCGTGTCGTACAGGTCTAGGGTCGCCTGGTCAGCGCCTCGGCGGAGCCGAACGAGCGGTTCATCGCTCCAGGCAACTCGAAGCTCTTCCGCATCTCGATACTGTTGAGCGTCGCCGCTGTAATGCCCGGCAAGGCGCACCGTTGTGGCTTCGATGAACGTGGGACCTCGCCCACTGCGGGCGCGGTCAATGGCGTCACTAGCCGCCCCAATAACGGCCAGAGGGTCATTGCCGTCAATCACATATGAGTGAATTCCAAAACCTGCTGCCCGCGACGCAAGACTTTCACCCCTCATCATGTCGACAATCGGGGTCATCTCGGAGTACACGTTGTTTTCGATCACAAACAGAATTGGCAGATCCATGACGACCGCAATATTGAGCGCTTCCAGCACTACGCCCTGATTCATGGCGCCATCACCAAAAGTGGATACGACTACGCGTCCGTCCCCAGCATTCCGGGCCGAGAGAGCGGCTCCGGTAGCGATGGGGGCACCGGCACCCACAATCGAGTTTTCACCCAGGAAGTTGTGAGCAGCCGACGAAAAATACAGTGAGGCACCTCGGCCACCATTGAGGCTCGAATCTCGCCCCATCATCTCAGCGAAAATCCCAGTGGGGGGTATCCCCTTTGCTAGCGCCCAGCCATGGCCACGATAGGTGGCCGAAACCATGTCGTCCTCAGCTAGCTCGTGACAAAAGCCGACAGGTATCGCTTCCTGACCAATCGAGAGATGAATCGATCCAGGAATTTCTCCTGCCTCTTTGAGGCTTTGGGTCATCTGTTCGAAGACTCGAATTCGAGACATCTGGCGGTAGAGATCCGCCATCACAATCGGTCGAGATATTTTTGGTGTGTAATCGGGCACAAATTAACTATGGCAGAAAGGTGGCCGTTTTGTCCACATTATTTCAAGGGATAACCTGGAGCAGGCGCAGCGATTGGGATATAGTCCTAATAAGTATAGAAAGTAGCTGTCATGAAAATTGACTCAGTTGATTCTAAAGTCATTGGCGCTGCCCATTACGTCCGATTGATTACCGACACCGGGCTCGTGGGATACGGACAATCCGGGGTGTGGGCATACCCGGAGGCCGTGCACGCTGTCGTCGAGCGATTCGCAGATTACCTCGTCGGGCGTGATCCGCGTCTTATCGAGCACCATTGGCACCACCTCTATCGAATGGGCCCCTTCCGCGGGGCAATCTTGACTGCCGCAGTGAGCGCGATCGACATCGCGCTGTGGGATATCGCAGGCAAGAGGCTCCAAGCCCCCATCTACGAACTCCTGGGAGGCCCCACGAGAACTAAGCTCCGACTGCACCTCTTGCTCACTGGCGGACCCATCGAAGATACCCTCGCACACGCCACAAAAGCAGTCAAAGACGGCTTTACTGCCGTCAAATTCGACCCGATTCCTCGTGATTGCCAAGACCTCTCGCTAGCATCTCTCGTCCAGGAGTCTGTGGCACGAACCGCGGCGATGAGGGACGTGGTGGGAACCGATGTAGACATAATTCTCGAACTTCATCGAAAACTGACCCCGCTTCAAGCCAAACCTCTGATGGAAGCCCTCACACCATTCAGGCCTCTTTTTATCGAGGACCCCATTCAGATAGACAACCTCTCAGCACAAGCGGGTATGGCCACCAGTTCTAGCGGGCCGGTCGGGGTTGGCGAGAGACTGCACACCATTTGGGAATTCAATGACATTTTGCGACTTGGCGGGCCACAATACGTCCGACCAGACCTCGGTACCGCCGGCGGTATCAGCCACGTCAAGAAGATCGCCGCGGTCGCTGAGGCACACAGTTCAACGCTCGTGACGCACAACTGTTTGGGGCCGATTCTCACCGCAGCTGCTGCCCATGTCGATGCTTCCATACCGAACTTCCTGGTCCAGGAGTACAGCCCTTTCGACGACGATCTGGCCTCTTCGCCTGGCGTCCGGACCCATTTCCGGAGAGAAGGCGGTTGGTTGCATTTGTCGGAGGAGCCGGGGCTAGGAGTTGACGTGGATTGGGACAACATCCCCTCTGTGGACTTCGTTGGACGAACCCTCCACGAGATCCCCCTGAGAGATGACGGTTCAGTCTCTTTCGCTGTGTAGTGGATGAGCCCTCAGCCGACGTTGCGCTCGTGGGGACAGTTTAGAGCTTAATTCGTGCACAGCCCAGGCCCATGAGATTCTCCTCGAGTAACTGGTTTTTTCCGCTTTATTGTGGGCCGATGTGCGGAAATCGCACTCCAGTTCGCTGTTTCGGAAATAAGACCCAATTTGGAAGATTCCATAGACAAGCTTCACATAAGGTCTTAGCATGAGTGAAATGTTGACTGAAACCATTCAAGGAACGGCGGTGCCGAAGCTCGGGCTTGGGACATTCGAGCTCCTTGGCGAGGCCGCCATCGAAACAGTCCAGAAAGCCGTGGAGACGGGATACCGGCACTTTGACACGGCATCCAAGTATGGCAACGAACAGGCTGTCGGTGAGGGATTATCGCGCAGTGGCCTCTCGAGGGACGAGTTTTTTCTCACGACAAAGGTCTGGATCACCGACCTGCATCCCGACACGATTGTTGAGACTGTTGCAGAGTCCGTTGCGGCCTTGAAGCTCGAGAGTGTCGACCTACTGTTGCTCCACTGGCCATCTCCTCACTTCGGTCTGAAAGAATCGATTGAATCGCTTTCTCTCACCAAAGATGCTGGCCTGGCACGCCAGATCGGTGTCAGTAATTTTCCACCGAGCATGCTTCTGGAGGCACTCAACTATGGGGACCTCTTCTGCAACCAAGTTGAGTTCCATCCCTACCTCGACCAAACACCTCTTCTTCGCATCGCAGCCGAGCGCGACTTGCTCCTCACCGGATACGCGCCACTAGCGATTGGGCGGGTATCTGAAGACCCCCTTCTGCAGGCCATCGGTGAAAAGCACGGAAAAACAGCCGCGCAGGTTGCGCTGAGGTGGCTTGTCGAACACCGCAAGGTCGCAGTGATGCCAAAGAGCAAGTCGCCTCATCGCCTCCAAGAGAACTTTGACATATGGGATTTCGCCCTCAGCCAAGAGGACACTGACTCCATCGCCACCCTCGCTCACGGTTTTCGTATCTATGACGAGGAATGGGTGGCGGACTGGGAAGACAACTCCCGCGACGCCGGGCCAGCTCTTCGAAGTGTCACTTTGTCCTAGCAAATTCGAGAACAGCAAACAAAAAGAAGGTGTCATTGAGATGATTAACGTTGCAGTAGTGGGCGCAGGCTTCATGGGTTCTCTCCACGCGCGGTGTGCAGCGCGGGATCCGCGAGCCAACCTTGCTGGGATTGTGGACACCAACGAGGAAAGCGGTCGGGCCCTGGCGCAGCGGCTCGACACCAAGTACCTAGGAACCGCTGAAGAAGCGCTCAAGGAAGATATTGACGCCTTCATCGTTGCACTGCCTGACCGGCTCCACGTCGAAACCTCGGTCAAGCTATTGCGCAACGGGCGCTCTGTCCTCCTGGAAAAACCAATGGCGGACACACTCGACGGTGCCAGGGCGATAGCCGAGGCGGCTTCCGAGGGAGGAGGCAGGCTCATGATTGGTCACATTCTTCGCTTTGACCCTCGTTACGCGATGGCAGCGGAGGCGGTGCGTCGTGGCGACATCGGCGAGGTCGTTCACGTGTCAGCGGGCCGACTCGGGACACAAAGTATTGGCCTGAAACTCAATGGTTCAAGCTCGGTGTGTTTCTACATCGGTGTTCACGATGTGGATGCAGTGCAGTGGATTACTGGGAAGAGAATTGAACGAGTTTATTCTCGCGCTGTGTCGAAAATCATGCCGAGTCACGGCGTCGACTCTGAAGACGCGATTTTCAGCACGGTGGAGCTTGCTGGCGGCGCGATAGGCCATCTATTTTTCGGTTGGAGTCGCCCAGACACTGGTCCGTTCAGCATTGATGGCCGATTTGAAATCGTCGGAACGAAGGGAACTCTTGAAGTCGATGTTCGCGATCACGGATTGCGAATTTTTGGCCCTGATGGCTACAAGATTCCTGACGGCCAGCACTGGCCGGAAGTCTACGGCGAACTCAACGGAGACTTACAGGCCGAGGTGGGGCACTTCTTCGAATCCCTCAAGTCAGGTGAACCCTTCACCATGAGTGTCGACGATGCTGTGAGGGCAGTCGCTGTCAATGACGCGATTTTGCGCTCAGTCGAATCTGGTCAGCCTGAAACTGTCACCCAGGTGTAACAGGAGGCTCGGCGATTATGCGCGAGCGGGGTTAGCAACCACTCCCCGCGGAGCGAATAGCCGCAATCTCTCCCGGGTCCGCGGAGAGGTTCCACCGGAGCTTCACTTCAACCCAGTTCACCAGATACACACAGCGGTAGGAACGATTCGGTGGTAACCACTCCGATGGGTCACTGGCCCCTTTAGAGCGATTAGAACTGGCACTGACAGCAATAAGAGAACCGGCGTACTCAAGATCATTGGCAAAGCGTTGCCGTGTCCCGCTATCCCATCCATGGGCTCCGCTATCCCACGCTTCCTTGAGTGGCACAAAGTGATCAATGTCAAAGCTTGAGGCATCCGTGGTGGTCACGCCGTCAAAGGCTGACGACCATGTCCCACCCGAGATCGAACATCGTGAACCAATGCTGACTGCCGTTGTTGATTCGGCAATCAGCACCTCTCGTCGGGAATCACACCCATCACCATCAGCATCAACCCAGTGCCTAAAGAGATCCCTGTCATACCCAGACTGCACTTCTGGTTCCACCCGAAGCCTCGACACCAGCGCTTCAAGGCCTCCAGCAGGGCTAGCCCCCGTCGGGGGCGCCGGCGCTGTGGCCGGCGCCTCCGTGTCGGAGTCAGAATCTTCGGCGTCGGGATCATCGGAGTCTGGGTCCTCAGAGTCTGGGTCTGCCGAGCTTGGGTCCTCAGAGTCTGGGGTTTCCGACTCAGGAACAAGAACATCATCGGGGGCCGCCTCGTCGGCGGCCACGTCTGGATCGCCTGGCTCAGAGGAGGTGCCAGTGTCTGGTGCCGGTGGTGTCTCGCCACCGGCAGGGTTGTCGGAAGTTTCTAGTTGTTCGGCACTCTGCTCGGTGAGAGAGCTATCCGATGAGGAGGGTGGTGCTTCTGGCAGTGGCACGAGAGAGCCAGCCACCACGTAAAAGGTGACAAACGCTGCCAATCCTGTGCCGAAGGTTTTCCAGACGTGACTGGACTGCGTGAGCCGCTTGGTGGGGATTGCCACGAACACCGCAAGTAATAACCAGCCAATGAAGGGGATAAAGCCAATAAGCGCTACTGCCCAGTGCAGACCGGCATCACGTAAGCGTTTGATGACGAGACCCAGGGTGACGAGAACCAAGGGAGAACCCAGGGGGATGCTCAACCAGAGCGGAAACTCCGGAACAGCAAGCACTGAGCCGAGCACGAAGATCGGTAGCAAGCCCAGCAGAAAGCTTTGTCGTGAGAGCTCACCAGAGAGGGACAACCACCCGGGCAGCGCGTCATGAAATCCGCGCACCCTGGCCCCAAAACCAGGAACCCCTGCCTCAGCTTTTTCCATCAGACCCTCAGTGTGTCAAACATGAGTGAAAGCTATAGCCAACCGGCGACATCGTTCCCCACACAGACCAACCAGCCCGAACGGGACCTAGGACACTCTGATGGCTAGGTGCCCCGATGTTCTATTCGTAACGAAGAGACTCCACCGGGTCAAGCCTGGCAGCCCTGCGGGCTGGCAGAACGCCCGAGATGATCCCAATGGCGGTAGTCAACACAATCACGATGGACGAGGGAACAATCCCCGAGAAAATCAACGTCGGGATATCGAGCGTGAAGCCCAAACTGCCAGACGATGCCACTGCGATACCCACGCCCAGGATGACGACCGAGGCAAAAAGCAAACCCCACACGCCACCAAGGAATCCCAGAAGGGCAGCCTCAACGGTGAAGATTCGCAAGACGTCTCGCTTGGTGGCACCAATCGCGCGCATTACGCCGATTTCGCGGGTCCGCTCGAGGGTTGCCATCAGCATGGTGTTGATCACGCCAATGGCACTGACTAGAAGTGAGATTCCACCGAGGGCCAAGAGCGCCAAGCTAATGATCTGGGCGACCTCTAAGAAATCTTTGAGCGAATCTCTACCCACCGAGAAGACAAAGTCTTCCTCATCGGCTTCGAGGTCGGCCTGATTCTTCATCTCGAACTGCGTGACCAAAGCCGCACTGATCGACTCGAGCGCGTCCTCCGATTCGGAGCGAATCCGAATCGTGTTGTATCCCGATTCGAGGATGTAGTTGGAGCTCTGGATAACAAAGCCGTCTTCACAGCGGTAGTTCGGGTCGTTGAACCCTTCACACGAGTCGATTTCACTGTAGTAGGTGGCCTCGTTCTGATCGATGCCATAACTCAGCGGGAATCGAAGCGTTTGGCGTCCCTGATCGATGCCAACGACGGTGGCCTGGATATCGACAGAGGAACAGGTTCCTGTTTGCAGGTCACAATTCTCAACCCGCTGGTCGGGTCCCACATACGAGGGGTTCGTAACGAGGGTTATCTGCTGGCCCACGAGGGCTTCCGCGGCGTCACCGGTGAGGGCATCAGCGAGGTCCTGCGACACAACGACGATGGCTCCCGTGTCACTATCCTGCAGGTCCCGACCGGCGACAATAACGTGCTTGGTTGTGCCATTGGCGCGCTCGGCAAAGGCGGTAAACGCGTTGGAATCGACACCGGCGAATTCAACGCGTTCGTAGAACCACATCTCTACTTTCGGTGACACACTGGCCACCCCCGGCACTGCCTCAATCTTCGCAATCAGAGCGTCATCCAAGGGAGCGTTCGCCGTGCGGTAGACATCAATGCTGTAGAGCAGGCCGGTCTTCTCGAAGAAGTCCGTGATGGTCCGATTCGCTGTGAAGGTGATGGTGAGAACAGCGATGACCGCAAAAGATCCAATGACGATGGAAATCAGGGTCAGTCGGGTGCGGCCCTTCTGACGCTTGAGGTTGCGACGGGCGAGAGAGAGTTGGTCCAGGAATTTCATGCTCTCTTCCGATCCGTCAGGGTGCCATCCACAATCTCGAGGATGCGCGGTGCCTTGTTGGCAACACCGGCATCGTGGGTTATCAGAATCAACGTGATCTTCAGTTCCCGGTTGAGCTTGGTGAGGTAATCAATCACGATCTGACCGTTGGCTTGGTCCAGGTTCCCCGTTGGCTCATCAGCGATGATGATTTGAGGCCAGTTGGCGAGCGCCCTGGCGATCGAAACTCTCTGGCGCTGCCCGCCAGAGAGTTTGTTCGTGGGCTGGTCGGCTCGATCAGCAAGGCCCATCAACTCCACGCACTCTGTGGCGCGCGCAAGGCGGGTGGCGCGGTCAACGCCGGCAATCACCAGGGGAAGCAGGACATTCTCGAGCACGGTGGTGTGAGCTTGAAGATTGAAGGATTGGAAGACAAATCCGATGGTCTGTGAGCGATAGTGCGAAAGCTCTTTGTCATTGGCCTTGCTGAAGTCGAGCCCGCCAACAACAACCTGGCCCTCGTTTGGCGTATCAAGCCCACCAATGACATTTGCGAGCGTTGATTTGCCAGAGCCTGACGGGCCTTTGATGGCGACAAACTCGCCTTGGCGAATGTCGAGGGTGAGGTCTCGAATGGCGTGAATCTTTTCGCCACCGAGCTCAAAAAACCGTGAGACTCCTCGCAGTGAGATGTCTGCCGCGTCCGTCGCAATTCCCGCTTTAGTCATCCACAGAGCCTAGTGCGCCCCCGACATCTGGACCAGACCCCCGGCGTGCAGGGCGCTCGAGGTCATTACGGAAAGTAGGCTAGGTCTATGACAGATCGCTGGCATCTGCGTATTGGCCCCCCGATGAACTCAGGTCCCGTTCGGGAGCTCTGGGGCACCACAACCATCGACGGTGTGCGCGAATCCAGCAGTCAGCATGACACCGATGGAGTTATCTCTGGTGCTTTTGTCTCACCCCTGATGTGTGACACCCACACCCACGGGCGCATGGGTCACGCGGTCACAGACTCACTGGACACCCTGCGGGAACTGATCATGGTGACTAGCGCCGGGGGTGTGGGACGCAGTCAACTGAGCACAGTCACGCTCAGCATTCCAGAGATCCACGCCACGCTCCGCGCCGCACGCGAGCTTATGTCTTCCGAGAAGAGCGTGATCGGTGTTCACCTCGAAGGCCCGTTCCTCTCACCCGAGAAACGAGGAGCACACAGCGAGGACCTCCTCCTGAGAGGCTCGCTCGCGACCGTGCAGGAGGTGGTCTCGGATTATCTCGATGTCGTCAGTGCAATCACCCTCGACCCGCTCTCGGTGGAGAAAGGCGTCATTGAGTGGCTAGTCGATCACGGAGTCACCGTCGCAGTCGGACACACGACTGCGACGTTTGAGGATGCCCTGTCGGCATTCCACGCCGGAGCTTCCGTACTGACTCACGCATTCAATGCCATGAGACCGATATCGTCACGAGAACCAGGACCTGTGGTGGCAGCACTGGAGGCTGGCGCCTGGATTGAAGTTATTGCTGATGGACACCATGTCCATCCCTCGGTGGTGAAATTCCTCGGCGAGGCTGCGCCCGAGAGACTTCTGCTGGTCACCGACAGCATGCCTGCCGCTGAGTTGGGTGATGGATCCTATGAACTCGGCGCGCTGTCCGTCTCCGTTGTCGACGGGGTCGCTAGAACCAGCGAGGGTTCGCTCGCTGGATCAACCCTGTCCCTCGATGCTGCAGTGGCACACAGCGTGAGCGCTGGTGTGTCACCAGAGGTCGCTCTTGCCGCTGCAACCACCAACCCCCTGAAGGCATACGGCCAGGTTGTGCCACTAATCGCCGAGGGTGAGCCCGCACAGCTCTTGGTGTGGTCAGAGGACCTGCGCATCACCCACATGATTCGTAATGGGCAACTGAGCACCTGGGCGTAGGCCCTACTTAAGGCTTCCCGCTGTGATGCCTTCAACAATTTGCTTGTTAAAGGCGATATAGATGGCAATCATGGGGGCGGTAACGATGGTGAGCGCTGCGAAGAGCAGGCCATAGTCGGTGACATACCTACTGGAGAAGGCAAGGAGACCAGTGGGGATGGTCTTTAGCGCATCGTCTTGGATATAGAGAAGCGCCAAAAGGAACTCATTCCAGGCGTTCAGGGCTGTAAAGATGCCGACAGTAGCAATACCTGGCCGCAACAGCGGCATCGCAATCAGGCGGAAAAGCCCCAGATCGCTGGCGCCTTCGATGCGGGCCGCCTCAAAAAGCTCCAGCGGCAACGCTTTGAGGTAGGCGGTCAGCAGATAGGTCGCTAACGGAAGACCCATTGCCACATAGGGGATGATCAGGGCAAAACGGGTGTTGGTGATGTACAGGGCATTGAACATCGAGCTTTGGGCAATGAAATACGACTGAAGCGGCAGCAGCAGGCCAAGGCTCAGCACACCCATCACGATTCCTTTGCCTTTGAAGGTGTAGGTCGCAAAAGAAAAAGCAGCCAATGACGCGCAGATCAACACCACAATGAGGGTTGTCCCGGTCACGATTGCGCTGTTGAGGGCATAGCGCCCGAGGTTTCCGACCTGCCAGGCTTCCACCCAGATTGAGAAATCCCACGTTTCGGGAAGCGCAAACGGGTCGGTGAAAATCTGCTGGTTTGTCTTGAGCCCGGATACCGCCATCCAGACCAGGGGAAACGCATACACCAGCGCCATCAGCGCGAGCCCTATGGTCACCAGCGCGCGTGGCACGCGCGCAATCAGCGGCGGGGACGATCGCTTCCGGGGACTCCTGAGGGATGTCATGCGCGCGCCAGCTTTCTGCTCTCTCGGTTTCTAAAGCTCACGAAGAGCACGCCGAGAAGCACAATCACGCCGGTAAGCACCATCGCCAGGGCGGAGCCATAACCGACGTCGGCGTCGCGGAACACCGTGCGCACCAGCAACGTAGTGGGAATTTCAGTGGCGTGAAACGGACCACCGTTAGTCAAGACAAAGAAGAGGTCGAAGCCTTGGAAACCGCCAGTAATACACAGCAGTATTCCCACTTCAAGGGCGTTGCGAATGGAGGGAACTTTCACACTCCAGAAGATTCGCCATTCGCTAGCGCCATCAAGGCGCGCCGCCTCGGAGAGTTCGGCGGGGACCTGCGACAGGGCGGCGTAGAAAATGACCATAAAGAAGCCAGAGAACACCCACCCCGACACGAGCGAGATAGCCCACAGAGCGGTATTGGGATCGCCCAGCCAAATTCTGGTCCACGAGTCCAATCCAAGATTGTTGAGCGTGGCGTTGATGAGGCCGAAATCGGGGTTGAACACAAACGCCCACAAGACCGCAACAACGACCATGGGAAGCATGACCGGTGCGAAGAGTGCGACGCGAAACCACAGTGATCCGCCACGCCTAGCTGTAATCAATCCGGCGAGGCAGAGACCGACCAGCACTTCAAGAACGAGCGTGGCAATGATGTAGAGGATGACGTTGATGAAGGACTTGGCAAACAGAGTGTCTGTGGCCAATTCGATGTAGTTATCAAATCCGACAAACGTCATCGGTCCATAGCCGGACCACTCAAGAAAACTAAAGCCGGCCGTGGCGACCAGCGGTGTAAGAACAGCGAAACCAAAAATCAGCAGAGCCGGTGCCGCAAACGCAAAGGGCACCCACACCTTATTGGGTTTCACAGTGCTCTCCTCGGGCTGGTGAGTCCGTGTTCGCCCACCGAAGTGGGCGAACACGGACTACGGTATAGCGACTTACTCGACTTCTGCCGCCAGCTTGGCTGCTGCTTCCTCTGGTGTGGACACGCCACCCAGAACCTCAGCGACAGCCCGGTAGAACGCGTCAGCGACCGCGAGGTCGTAATCGGTGTCCGGAGGACCGACGATAGTGACGGCACTACCCAGCATGGTGTTCAGGCTGGCCGACCTCGGTTCGAGCTCGGTGTTAGCAGTGGAGAGAGCCAAAGGAACAGCCTCTGCCGCCACGAACTTAGCCACAAATTCCTCGTTGTTCGCGAGGGCAAGGAAGGCTGCTGCCTGGTCCTTGAGAGGGCTGTTCGCATTGATGGCATAACCGGTGACAACACCGATCACACTGTTCTGGTCACCAGCACCGGGCATCGAGGGAAGGTTGACGTAGTCGAAGTTGAGGTCAGGTGCCTCACCAATCGCCCAGCTCACCAACCACGAACCGATCGGGTGCATGGCTGCTTCTCCCTGGAAGAACAGCTGTGCACCTTCGTTGTCGTTGATGGCGTTTGCGCTGTCATTGACACAGCCGCGGTCAACCATCTCCTTGATGTAACCGAAGGCCTCTACCCACTCGGGGTCAGCGAAGCTTGACTCAAGCTTCAATGCAGAGTCGTAGACATCTTCGCCAACGATTCTCGAGGTGAGGTGTCCCAGCCAGTTACCGGCTGCCCACAGGTCTTTGTTTCCTGTGGCGAGTGGCGTGTAACCCGCTGCGGTGAGCGCATCACAGGTCTCCAGGAACTCTTCCCAGGTTGCGGGGGGCTCAATGCCGACCTCGTTGAAGATGTCGACGTTGTAGAAGAGGACGTTGGTGACGTCAGCCTTGTGAGGAACCAAGAGCTTCTGTCCGTCAATGGTTCCTGAAGAGAACGCAGAGTCGGCCCAGATACCACTCAACACGCCGCCGTCAACGTATTCCGAGACATCGGCGGTGTAGCCACCGTCGTAACGGGACTGAAGGCGTGCACCAGCCCACTCGAAGAACACGTCAGGCGCGTCACGGCCCGACAGAAGGTTGGGAAGACCCACCGTCTGATACAGGTCGTCATCGACGTAGTTCATCTCGACAGTGATTCCGGGGTTAGCCGCTTGGAACTGAGCTGCAACGTCATCCCAGACTGCAATCTGAGCTTCACCAGGTGATCCCATGGCTACGCGCAGCGTGCCCTCTGCCATCGCTTCGGTGGTTGACTCAGCGGAATCCGAGGTGTCGGATCCAGCCGAGCAAGCGCCGAGTGTCAGCGCAGCGGAAGCAGCGATAGCTATCGCCGCCATATTTCTCGCTTTTCGCATCATTTCTCTCTTGCTCCTTATTTTCATCGTGATGGTGAAGGTTGGGCACTCGCGACAAAATGCTCCACAGCCATGTCGAGTGAGTCCCCAAACACTCGCCTACCCAGTGCTCTCAGGCGAGTGATGTCAGCCTCAAGTTCCGTGACCTGAGACGTTTCCAGCTGGCGGTTTTCCGCCAGCGTGGCTATGCGACGCACGATGTGTGCGCCAAGTTCAAATGCTTCAAACCACGTCCGCATCTCCGGCAGGAGAGCGGGGTTGTGAAGGGGGTGATGGAGTAGTCGCTGTGCTGCTTGTGTGTAGGCCTCGGCAATCGCTC
>CAEZTM010000038.1_pt1 | contig 12565 bp, 14 predicted proteins | sample 7264211 | NCBI WGS metagenome assembly CAEZTM01 (sample SAMEA6813804, study PRJEB35770) | uncultured Actinomycetes bacterium | biome: Freshwater; feature: Freshwater reservoir; material: water | place: Czech Republic | collected 2017-08-18 | depth 0.5m m | reverse complement strand
GGTGCGTGCGTGATTCAGAACATCGGTGCCTATGGCAGCGATGTGTCAGAAACAATCGTGTCGATTGATTTTCTGGAGTATCCCAGTGGCACCCGTCGAACCGTCATGGCTGATGAACTTGCGTTGGGGCTTCGCACGAGTGCGCTCAAAACTGGCGACCTCCGAGGAATCGTTCTCGGGGTCACCTTCTCTCTTGAGCCCGTTGACCAGTCGAGAGAAAGCTCGCCGTTGGCCTCTGAACAATTGGCCACGGCACTCGGGCTATCACTGGGGGACCGAGCACCCATTGACGTTGTGCGCGACACGGTGCTGCGGGTTAGAGCGTCCAAGGGAATGGTGCTCTCACCCCATGACCCAGATTCGGTCAGCTCAGGATCTTTCTTTTTGAACCCCATCGTCCCCGAACGTGTTGCGGTGTCGTTTTCACCAGAAGCGCCGCGGTGGTTAATCGAACCAGAGCCTGAGTCGGTAGTGGTCCCACTGGATGGTTCAGACCACCCTTCACCTCCCCCGATGGCCGAGGGTGATGTCATGGTGAAACTCAGTGCAGCCTGGCTGATCGAGTATTCAGGCCTTCACAAGGGGTTTTCATTGCCGGGTTCCGGGGCGGCGCTCTCGAGTAAACACGCGCTTGCCATCGTCAACACCGGAGGTGCTACGGGCGAAGACGTTGCAGAGCTTGCCCGCTACATCATCACCACAGTCGGTAATGCCACTGGCATTTACCTTGTGCCGGAGCCCAACATCGTTGGGCTCGAGATTTAGCGCTGGAAGAACTTCTGAAGCCTGGCGATTCCCTCGGCCAGGTCGGCATCGCCGAGGGCATAACTAAATCGCAGATAGCCACTGGGCCCAAAGGCTTCTCCTGGCACCGCGGCAACCTCACATTCATCCAAGATGATGTCGGCAAGCTCCAACGAGGTGTTCGCCATGCGACCGGCCCATTCTTTGCCCAGTAGGCCGGTGACGTCCGGATACACATAGAAAGCGCCCATTGGCTCAGGGCAGAGGATTCCCTGGATGGCGTTTAGGCCATCGACAATCACGCGACGCCGTGCGTTGAAGGCGTCGCGCATGGTCCGAGCCGCAGTTTGATCTCCGGTGAGTGCCGCGAGGGCTGCTAGCTGAGAGATGTTGGAGACATTACTCGAGAGGTGAGACTGCAGGTTTGCTGCTGCGCTCATGGCGGCTTGTGGCCCAACCATCCAGCCCAAACGCCACCCCGTCATCGCGTAGGTCTTTGCGACGCCGTTAACCAGGATGCACCGATCGGCTAGAGCTGGCACTGCCTCGATGATTGAGACTGCGTGGTCAACGCCCTCGTCATAGACGAGGTTCTGGTAAATCTCATCGGCGATGACCCAGAGGCCGTGCTTCGCTGCCCACTCGCCGATGGCTTTCGTTTCGTCCAAATTCATCACGGCACCGGTGGGGTTGGACGGTGAGACAAACAGTAATGCTTTGGTCTTGGGGGTTCTGGCCGCTTCAAGCTGGTCCACGGTGACCTTGTAGTCCTGGTCGGCGCCTGCGAAAACTTCGATCGGAACACCGCCAGCCAAAGCAATGGCTTCGGGGTAGGTGGTCCAGTAGGGGGTGGGGACAAGCAACTCATCACCGGGATCGAGGATGGTGGCGCAGGCCTGGTAGACGGCCTGTTTTCCACCGTTGGTCACGACTACTTGACTGGGCTCAACAGCCCATCCGCTATCGCGCAGCGTCTTGGCGGCAATCGCTTCGCGGAGGGCTGGCAACCCCGCCGCCGGGGTATAGCGGTGGTTCTTGGGGTCTTTGACGGCGGCGAGAGCCGCCTCAACGACGTGCGCGGGGGTGGCGAAATCCGGTTCACCCGCGGCGAAGCTAATCACTGGGCGACCCTGTGCTTGAAGAGCTTTGGCCTTCGCGTCAACCTTGAGGGTCGCGGATTCGGCGATGGACGCGATGCGCTTGGAGATGGTGGCGGGGTTCGAACTCACGCTCACAGGGTACACACGTCTGGTGGGTGCGAGGTAGACGCCTTTGCTAAAGAACCACCGCCCACCTACACTGTTGGTCGGTGGTTGAAATCTGCCATGCTTTGCTGTGCCCGGAAAGTCTTTTCAGGATGGTCACGAGCGGGGCCTCTGTAGTCAGATTTTGCGCTGTAGGGCGGTGGCTCAATTGGTAGAGCAGCGGTCTCCAAAACCGCAGGTTGCAGGTTCGAGTCCTGTCCGCCCTGCGAACTCGCTCCGGCAGGAGAGAGCCCCCAAGTTATGACACAAGAAGGAACAACGTGAGCAATGCACTAGAAGAATCCGGCGAAGACCTCGTCGGCAAAGCTAAGCGCGACCGCGACGACCGTCGCGGGGCTTGGGCTCGGTTTGTGTTGTTCTTGCGTCAGGTCATTGACGAGCTTGCCAAGGTGGTCACGCCGACCAGAAAAGAGCTCGTCAACTACACCCTGGTGGTGCTGGTTTTCGTGATCATCATGATGGCCTTTGTTTCAGTGTTAGACCTCCTCTTCGGTTGGGGAGTCTCATGGATTTTTGGTGACGGCCGCGCCCTCTTTGGCTAAGCGACCGCAGATTACAGAAGAAGAAAGAGAACACAGTGCCTGAAGATATGGCCCGCGACATCGACCTTGCGACCGCAGCAGAGCAGTCCTCAGAAGAGGATGAGGCTCAGGAGGGCATGCCCCTGCAGGAACAGGAGGCTGAGTCGGCCGCCGCTGAGAGCCTCGCCATGCACGTGATCGACGAGACCGAAGTGGACGTCGATGAAGCATTGGAAGCCCTGGACGACGCCGTCGACCCCGAGGCTGATGCCGTAGTGGAGGACGCACTGGACATCGATTCACCGGAAGAGGCAGATGCGGCTGTGGAGGCCACTGATGACGAGGCTGAGACTCACGCCGATGGAATCGCAGCCGAGGAGGACCCCTACGCCGAGTTTCGCACTGAGCTTCGTCGCAAGCCCGGCAAGTGGTACGTCGTGCACTCCTACGCCGGTTTCGAAAAGCGAGTGAAGCAGAATATCGAGAACCGTCGCACGTCGCTGGGTATGGAGGACTACATCTTCGAAGTCCAGGTGCCGATGGAAGACGTGGTTGAAATCAAGAACGGTCAGCGCAAGCTGGTGACCCGTGTTCGCATCCCTAGCTACGTATTGGTGCGCTTGGAACTCAACGAGGATAGCTGGTCCACCGTTCGCCACACCCCGGGTGTGACCGGGTTTGTGGGCAACGCCCACAACCCGACCCCTCTGCGGTTCGAAGAGGCCTTTACGATGCTCAAGTCCACCGTCCCTGTTGCCGATGTCGCGCCGATCAAGGGTGCGATGATTTCTGTCGGCGGTGGCGTCTCACGCATGCTGCCAGCAGAAGTCGACTTCGAGGTCGGTGAAACCATCACCATCAAGGAAGGTTCCTTCGCTGGGCTTCCGGGAACCATTAACGAGATCAAACCTGAAAGCGGTAAGCTCACGGTGCTGGTTTCGCTCTTCGAGAGAGAAACTCCGGTTGAGCTTGCGTTCGACCAAGTCACCAAGCTCTAATGCACACCACCGCACACCGGATTTGCCGGATGCGCGGGAGCGCATGACCAAATCGGTCATGCTCGAGAAATAAAGGAAAAACAATGGCAAAGAAAGTAGTGGGCTTAATCAAGCTCCAAATTCAGGCAGGTGCGGCTAACCCTGCGCCTCCCGTGGGACCGGCTCTCGGTCAGCACGGCGTGAACATCATGGAGTTCTGCAACGCCTACAACCAGGCAACGCAGGACCAGCGCGGAAACGTGATTCCGGTCGAAATCTCCGTGTATGAGGACCGGTCCTTCACTTTTGTGTTGAAGACCCCGCCCGCAGCTGAGCTCATCAAGAAGGCAGCTGGTGTGAAGAAGGGCTCTGGAGTCCCTCACACCAACAAGGTTGCCAACATCACCCCTGCGCAGGTTCGCCAGATTGCAGAGCAGAAACAGGCTGACTTGAACGCCAATGACATCGAGGCTGCCGCCAAGATTATCGAAGGCACTGCCCGCAGCATGGGCATCACAGTCGGCTAACGTCCACCCTTTTTCTAGCGGGAGAGCGTGCCACGCTCAGATACCGCGAACTCGAGTAATCGGAGATACACAATGGCAACAAAATCGAAGGCATACACAGCGGCTAAGGCCCTGATCACCGAGGGTGACTTCTACGCCCCAGGCGACGCAGTAGCCCTGGCCAAGAAGACCAGCTCTGCCAAGTTTGATTCCACCGTCGAGGTGGCCATCAAGCTTGGTGTCGACCAGCGCAAAGCAGACCAGATGGTGCGTGGCACCGTCAGCCTGCCCCACGGAACCGGAAAGGTTGCTCGCGTTCTCGTGTTTGCAACTGGCCCCGCAGCAGAGGCTGCACTGGCAGCTGGCGCCGACGAGGTCGGTGGCGACGAGCTGATTCAGAAGGTGGCCGGTGGTTACACCAACTTTGACGCAGCTGTGTCGACCCCTGAGCTCATGGGCAAGGTTGGAACACTTGGTAAGGTCCTGGGTCCTCGTGGCTTGATGCCAAACCCCAAAACCGGCACCGTGACTCCTGATGTGGGCAAGGCTGTTGCCGACATCAAGGGGGGAAAAATCGAGTTCAAGCTCGACAAGCACGCCAACATGCACTTCGTGATTGGTAAGGCAAGTTTCAGCGAGGACCAGCTTCTCGAGAACTTCCGCGCAGCGTTTGAAGAAATCCAGCGTTTGAAGCCCTCATCCTCGAAGGGCCGCTACATCCAGAAGGCAGCCATGTCGACCACCTTTGGTCCCGGCATTCCTTTGGATGTGACTGCACTCTAGGAGATTCAGTGTCGGTGAGCATTCGGCGGGCAACCCCCGCCGATGCCCCTGCCCTGGCTTCTGTGGCGGCCGCCACGTTTGCTCTGGCATGCCCTCCGGGCACCACAGAGGCCAACATCGCGCTCTTTATCGAGACGTCTCTGTCTGCGTGGTCCTTTGAGGGCCATCTCGCGAGTGACGTCCATCGTCTCTGGCTGGCAGAAGCGGACGGCGAACCTGTCGGTTACGCCATGTCCCTCCACGGCGAACCCACAGATCCTGATGTCCAGAACGCCGTCGCGGTGCGCCCGACCGTCGAGTTGTCGAAAATCTATGTTTGCGAGTCGCACCATGGCACTGGAGTGGCCAAGCGGCTCATGGAAGCAGCAATTGCAGAGGCCATGGATGCCGAGGCTGCCTCGGTATGGCTTGGGGTAAATCAACAGAACATCCGGGCGAACCGCTTTTATGAAAAACAAGGGTTTGTTCTGCGCGGAACACGATTCTTTCAGGTGGGTGACTCCACAGAAGCGGATTACGTGAGGGAGCTTCCGCTGAGTCCGCAGACCCCCTAGGTTTGCATCTCGGCTCCTGGTGACGTAGCCTTACGGTACCGAAGACCGCTGGTCGTAGAGATGAAGAAATTCCTCCCTACTGAAGCATCGAGATGGTTTACCAGCTCGAGGGCCCGCGCAGGTGTGTGTAAGTTACGTTCTTTTTCAAAGACCTAGCTCCGTGCGCCCGCGCCGGAGCTTTTTTCATTCCCGCTCCTTCGGCACCACCACACGTCAACCAAAAGGAGCACCATGGCGAACAAGGAAGCAACTATCGCCGAACTTACGGAGCACTTCCGTACGTCCGCCGCAATTGTGCTGACTGAGTATCGCGGTTTGAGCGTGACGCAGCTGAAGACGCTGCGCCGCCGCATTCAGGCTGACGCTACCTATGCCGTGGTGAAGAACACGCTGACCAGAATTGCGGCCAAAGAGGCAGGCATCGATGCATTCGATGGCGTCCTCGTTGGTCCTTCTGCTCTGGCATTCATTCACGGCGATGCCGTGAGCGTGGCCAAGGGCCTGCGTGACTTTGCCAAGGAAAACCCCGCGTTGGTGATCAAGGGTGGCTATTTCGATGGCGCCCCCATTTCACCGGCGGAGGTAATGCAGCTCGCTAACCTCGAAACCAGGGAGGTCCTGCTTGCCAAGCTCGCGGGCGCTTTCAAGGCTTCGCTCTACGGCGCTGCATACATGTTCAACGCCCCATTGGCTCAGGCCGTTCGCACCGTCGACGCCCTTCGCCAGAAGCAGGAGTCCGCTGGTTAACACCAGCGGTGTAGCACCCGAAAAACTAAGGAGAAATAATGGCCAAGCTCTCAACTGACCAGCTCATCGATGGATTCAAGGATCTGTCTCTCATTGAGCTCAGCGAGTTCGTTAAAAAGTTCGAAGAGGTCTTCGAAGTCACCGCAGCAGCACCCGTGGCTGTTGCCGCTGCAGGTGCTCCCGCAGCTGGCGGCGGCGACGCCGATGCCGCTGAAGAGAAGACGTCTTTTGACGTTGTCCTCGAAGCTGCTGGTGACAAGAAGATCCAGGTCATCAAGGAGGTGCGCGCTCTCACTAACCTCGGTTTGGGTGAGGCAAAGGCACTCGTTGATGGCGCTCCCGGTGTTGTGCTCGAGGGCGCAAACAAGGAGACCGCTGAGAAGGCCAAGGCAACCCTCGAAGAGGCTGGCGCAACCGTCACCCTCAAGTAGTCAAATGGTTGATCACTGTGGCGCTTTCCTTCAGGAGGGCGCCACAGTCATTTTGTGCCAAGTGTCGGCAGGCTACTGTCTGCCGGCCAGTGCGTCACCTGTGATGAGATTCCTGACAATGTTTTCAAGGCTCATGTGCGCTGACCAGCCAAAAGTTTCCCTGAGTCGTTGCGGGCTGAAACGCAATGACGCAATATCCATAGGCCGGTGGAGTGCCGCTTCCGAGCTCACGGTGTTTGCCTTATCAAGGCCGAGCGCATCGCAGGCAAGGGTGACAAAGTCATCGAGGCTTCTGGTCTGACCGGAGGCAACAAGGTAGTCGCCCGGTTGGTCTCCGGAGCCGATAAGAGCTATGGCCGTTGCAACTTCTCCTGCCCACACCCAGTCTCTCTCGATGGCGGTGTTTCCCAGGTGAAGGCTGGTTTCTTCTCCCGCCTTGATTTTCTTCAGAGTCGACACAATTTTCTGGGTGACGAAGTGTGGTCCCCGCAGCGGTGACTCATGGTTAGTGAGAATTCCATTGGAGGCTGCCAGCCCAAAGGTGTCGCGATAGTTCCTGGTGATGCTGAAGGTGGCTGCTTTTGCAACACCATAGGGACTCACCGGACGCATGGGAGTTGATTCGTCGAGTCGCTGGTCTGGCTGATTTCCGAAACAGTCGGTGCTCGTGGCGTTGAAGAACGTTCCTTGGTAGCGGCTGGTTTTCAGGACTTCGAGGATGGCGATAATCGGCTGCGTGATGTCGCGGAAGACATTGGTTGGGTCCTCAAAAGATTGGGCTACGCTACTGGGCCCAGCCAGATAATAGATCGAATCGGGTGTTTGGTTGTCGAGAAGGTCGGACACGCTTTGAGAATCCGCTGGGTCCAGCGTGGCGATGTCAACCCTGTCGCGTATGCCGAGCGCTTCAAAGCGCCACCAATCCGTACCCTCTGAATCCCTTGACGTTACAGTGACGCTGTCACCGTTGCTGAGGAGCGTGTGGGCCAAGTAAGCACCGGTTTGACCGGAACCCCCGATAACAAGTGCTTTTGAGACCACGTTCACCCCCTGCCTCTCTTGCCTGAGTGAGTTGATCCCTCACACGCCACCAACCCTACGAGTTTACGGGCGCGGTACTGGTCCTGACCTCAAGATCAACCTGGAGCTCCAGGTGGGAGTCATCTTTCTCATCCCACTCACCACTGAGTTGGGCTAGCGCTTGCGACACGGCCATACTTCCCTGCCGTGCAGGGTGCTGGTTCATAGTGGTCAGACCGAAGGTTTCACCAAGGGGATGGCCGTCGATGCCAATGACGGAGAGGTCTTCTGGGACTCGGATGCCGAGCTCCCTGGCCGCCGTAATGACACCGATGGCGATTTCGTCCGACCCAGCGACAATGCCGGTTGGCCTTGTTGACGGATTCGAGAGAGCCTTTATGGCGCTTCTGTATCCGCCCGACAAATCGAAGTCGTCCCCGAGGAAGTCGTTGTCATGGGCTAGGCCAGCAGCCTTCATCGCCTGACGGAAGCCGGCAAGGCGGTTCGAGTGCACTTCGAAGTCGAGCTGCTTCTCTTGGTCGCCGCCGACGTGCATGACTTTGGTGTGGCCAAGGCTGATGAGGTATTCCGTTGCCCGCCTGGCAGTGGTGACATCATCAATCGAGAAGGTCGCAATATTGGGAATTCGTCCCCCAACGCCGACGATCGGTTTGCCAAGGCTCCTGAGGCGTTGGACCTCTTCGTCATTGATGAACAATGTCAATGCGATCACAGCGTCGACGCCCTTCCTTACCAGGAAATACTTGAACAACGCCGTGCGCTGTTCTTTGTCATCGGTGAGCCGATAGAGCGTGAGATCGTAGCCCGCTCCGATCAGTGCTGATTCAACTCCGTCAATGACTTCGGCATAAAACCATCGGTTAATGAATGGCGTCACGACAGCAATGTTCCTAGAGCGCCCGGTTGCGAGGCTTTCTGCTGCGCTCGAGGCAACGAAACCGAGCTCTTCTGCCGCATCAGCAACACGGGTTCTTGTGGCTGCCGAAACAGACCCGCGCCCGGACAGAGCACGTGATGCGGTGGATTTCGACACCTTTGCTCGTTTGGCGACATCGGCCAGTGTGCTCATCGGACAGGGACCTTTCAGTTCAAAAACCGTTGCCTAAGTTCACGATTCACTGAGAAAAACTCAAAACTTCAGGGTAGTGTTCTATTCGTTCCACGAAAGGAATCGAACAAGTGGGCGTTCGTGATGGGCTTCGCAGTCTAGTTCTCCGCTTCTTGGCTCGGCAAATCGTTACCCCATTTACTCCTTATGTCCTCTCCGACGCTTTTCTTGCGTCGGAAGTTGATAAATACGGGCTCCGCGGCCTCAATCCCCGGTCGATAAACCTTTCGGAATCCAGTGATTGGCCTGCCGGTAAATGCCCGATAGTTTTTGTGCAGATTAATCAGCTCGATGTCTTTGCCGACCAAATTCTCCCCAAAATCCCCGGATCGTTCATTCTCATCACGGGAAAGTGGCACTTACCTGGGCTCGAGCTCAACGACAGTGTCCAGGTGATTCTCGGCAATGCTCATCTGAAGCGTTGGTACTCCCAAAATCAGATCTATGAGGATGTCCCTATCGTCCCCTTCCCCTACGGGGTGAAGTTATCTTCTGCTCCCCAGGTTTATTGGCGCATGAGGCTAAAGAAGGCCTTCGGATGGGGTCGGTCGGGGGTATTCGTCCCTCATGTTGCGTCGCACGCCCATCTTTCAGGGCCTGCACTCCAAGCGCGTGCGCAACTGGCCGACGTCATGGGTCCGCGACTGAAGCTCACGTCCTATTTGGACCAGATTTTGAGACACAGATACGTCGTTTCCCCGCCGGGAGATCGGATGGACACCTACCGCCACTGGGAATCGGTCGCCCTGGGCGCGATTCCCGTTAGCAACCTTCCCCCGCCATTGTCCGGACTGTTTGGTGCGGGCATGTTTCAGACCGACAGCTTTTCTGCCGTCACGGCGATTGGCTTCACGGCTCCTGGTTGCGTCCCGCTCCCTGAGCTTGCCACTGTTGCTCACTGGCGGAAAAGGCTCAGGGAGGACCGGTTGAGTGCCGGGTTCTCGATGCGTTCGCCCTTCGTGCGAGTCTGAATAAACCTCAGAAAGCAAGCTACCGGTCGGCAGGCCAAAACACCTCGCCGATCCGCGAGGCCCTCTCGGCTATCCACTTGAGCACACCGTGGATCTGACTTCTTGGCGGAGGATGGGGTGTTTAGACTCACACCTCACGTTGCATTTGAGTCTCCCTGACATCAGAACCTTGTGGCAAGTCGCTCCTTATACTGAACTGGATTCTCTAGGTTCTGGGGATTCATTAGGTGGCCCGACTACCTCACGAATAGCGACTTCTCGAACAAAGGGAAGATCGTTCTGAGCGATCATTAGGTAATCGTTATCGATGAAGGGGAGAGATTCGCGTGGAGTCCCTCGCCTGCTGTTCGAGGCGCTGGGTGACCCCGAGACCGGCGAGCATGATGGGTTTGGTGTGCCTTGGACTGGAGCCAGTTTCGTCCAATAATTGTAAGGTTTGGTCGACCAGGTAAGCGATGGGGTGGCATCGGGTTAGCGGGAACAACCGCAGACAACTCGCCCTTTATCGCCTCCGTCAGTCACTCATCTCGCCCCCAGGTCTCGACCTTCGATGTCAGAGAATCCAGTGCTTTGTTGAGCTACGGGCAACCTAGGAGTTGCAAAAAAATGTCTTCGACTTTGCAGCGGTTGCCACATTAGGTCACCCTTCCCGCGGCGATCGCCAGCAAGCAATTTCGGTAACCCTCGAGCGAAAGCCTCTTGAAGTGGGAGGACCATGTGGGGTTTGACGATGTAACAGCCGCGGCCAACCACGCCCACGACCAAACGCAAACGATCGTTGATGGCCGCAGAGCCGCCGCGTGCTCTGCACGATAAGGCGAGAACATCTATAGCGGGTGATTCGAGGAAAGCGGCCACCGCGGCTTCGACGTCCGCTCGGGGAACGAGGAACTCGACGTCGTCTTCACAGATCATTGCTCCCTGACACGATGACCAATCGACTTCTTCTAGGGCAGCGATGTGGGAAAGGGTGCACCCGGCTGATCCTGCAAAGAAACCATCTGTCTCGGGAAACCTCGCCTTGCCGTTGACCGCCTCGATTCTGGTCCAATCGGTGATCCCCAACGAGGCCATCTCTCGAGAAAAAGCCTCATAGCGGTCTTTTCGGTGCTTGAGGTTGATCACAGAAACACTAATTTTGGAGAGCGCGTCGCTGAAATTCTCCCCGTGAGGCAGAGCTCTTTTTCGTTTCTTCAGGAGGGCAAAGTTCCAACGAATGGAGAGGAGCACGTGGCGAAAAGTTCTCCTCCTACGCTTAGCAATCTCTAGGGATTTCCTGTAGGTGGCAATCGCAATTGGTATGGTCATATCAATGACTTCCTCGAATCGTTATCGCGTCGTCTACCCTAGGGGCAAACCCGGCTCTGATTCATCTTCCCTCGCCCACCGCAATGTCCCGACGATGCGGCTGGCCGGCTAACCATGGACAAACCCAAAGTTTTTGTCTTGACTCGTTTTGCGGAAGAAATCGGGCATCGGGGGGCGGGATTCTCCACTGACTGGTGGGATTGGCGAATCGTCCTGCTAAAGCAGTGGACCGAGCCAAGTCTGCGCAGGCAGAGCGCTAAAAATTTTGAGTGGCTGGTGTCCATTAGTGAGACCGCCATCCCGCAGCAAAGACAGGCATTGGTCGACGCGGTAGCAGGTTTCGCTACGGTGGTGGTGCAGAAAGGGTTAGCGCCCTCTGAGGATGTTTTTCGCGCCCACCTGCAAAACGAAAAAGGACCCTACTGGACTGTCCGCCTCGACTCGGATGACATGATTCACCCGGATTTTATCGCTACGTTGTCTAGCGAGCGGTTGCCCGTGGGCGCAGTGCTGTCATTCTCCTCCGGGGTGATTTTGGATCTCGGGACGCCTTTCCTGGGTCTGCGTCGATTGAGTAACAATCCTTTTTTGGCGCATCTGGGAGAGAAGGGCGACAACGTTTTTGACTTGGGGCATCACGGGAAGGTCTCATTCGCGAACACCAACTTGTTCTTTGCCCGAGACAACAGGGTGCCGATGTGGCTTCAACTAGTTCACGGCGGTAACCAGGCCAATCGTGTTATGCCCTGGGACAGGCCAGCCCTTACAGGAAACGTCTTGAAAATGTTTGGCGTGCTCCCGCCGAAGCTCAACGTTTCCCAGTTGAGCCCGTTTCGATGGCTTGACTTTCTTCGGCACCTTGTGTTCTTCAAGATGTCGAAAGCGCGCCGTTAATTATGGGATTTGCTGGGCGTCGCGATGCGCAGAAGTTTTGCAGCCAAAACCTTTCCCCGTGAAGGGCTCAATCAGAGAAGTGCGAAGAACTCAATTCCTTCCTGTGGCGAAGGATGTTTGTTGGCAGACGGTTTTGGGGCTCTGGATATCGCTCGCAGGCGATTCGCCACACAACCCCAAGCCCGACACCACTTTTGCCGCGACAATTCCGCTCCGGCAATCAATTCAGAAGCGATCCGGCGGGTGTTTCCCCTGGGCAGAGAAACCGGTTCCCGCCCGCAAATCCTTGGTCGCTATTGGGTCATTGCAAGACACTCTGGTCTGGATGGACTTACTGACCGACCCAACAGTCGTCTAGGAAGGTTCTCAGGAGATCTTGGGAGGTTTGGGACCATAACAGTCGCGGGGCATGAACAGCATGGCCCCCCGGGAGGTTCGATCCTTGGCGGCTGGCTGGAACTATGTCTCGTCTCGTCACGTGGCGGAGGATGGGGGATTCGAACCCCCGAGGGCTTTCACCCAACACGCTTTCCAAGCGTGCGCCATAGGCCACTAGGCGAATCCTCCGGTGCAATGGAAGACCTAGGTCCACCAACGCTCTAGTCATCCTAACGATAAACTCGGGGTGGCTCCTCGCGTGGCGCTAACTTGGCTAACTCCCCTAGGACGGAAACGTAGCAAGGGTAACTGGGCTCTGGCGGGTGCGCGAGGAGTC
>CAEZTM010000037.1_pt1 | contig 12623 bp, 13 predicted proteins | sample 7264211 | NCBI WGS metagenome assembly CAEZTM01 (sample SAMEA6813804, study PRJEB35770) | uncultured Actinomycetes bacterium | biome: Freshwater; feature: Freshwater reservoir; material: water | place: Czech Republic | collected 2017-08-18 | depth 0.5m m | reverse complement strand
TTCGACCACATCCTCGAACCAGAAATCCCCGGCAAGGGCGAAATACTCACCGCTCTGAGCTCCTGGTGGTTCTCCCAACTCTCCGACGCGCCAAACCACCTCACAGGCGAAGCTCCCCCGGCTGAACTGACATCGCGTTCTATGGTCGTAACGCCGTTGCGGATGTTTCCCGTGGAATGCGTGGTTCGTGGTTACCTAGCGGGCAGTGGGTGGAGGGAGTATGTGCACTCCCAGAGCGTGGGAGGGCATCGTCTTCCCTCTGGCCTCCGAGAAGGTGATCCGCTTCCCGACATCCTTTTTACCCCAGCAACAAAGGCGGCTCTTGGCGACCACGACGAGAACATCACCTACGACCAGATGGTGGGGATAGTGGGCGAGGATGCTGCCCACAGGCTCAAAGAATTGAGCCTGTCGATTTATCGACGTGCCAGTGAGATTGCCCGCAAGCGCGGCGTCATCCTTGCCGACACCAAATTCGAGTTTGGTGTCCATCCAGTCACGGGAGATATCACTGTGGGGGACGAAGTGTTGACCTCCGACAGCAGCCGCTACTGGGATGGCGAGTTATATGCCAAAGGCGGAATACACCGTTTAGATAGCTTTGATAAACAGCTTGTCCGCAACTGGTTGAGTGCACACTGGTCGGGAGAGGGTGCTCCTCCCCGGTTGCCAGACGAACTTGTCGCACACACCAAGGCCAGGTACCTGGAGCTTTACTCCAGGCTCACCGGTCAGGAATTCGAGGGATCACCGTGACCGGGCCCTCCACACACAACCCTTTCCCCCGGGTGTTGATTTCCCACACACTCGCGTGGCCAAGCGCGGTGGCGCTGGCCCCCCTGCTCTTCGTGCAGGGCAAGTATGTGAGGCGGGTGATTCCCCGGATGCCCCAGGCTCCAGAACCATGGTCGGGGGTTGCTCCCGGCCCAGAACCGATCAGGGTTCTGGGCTTGGGGGATTCGACTATCGCCAGTGTTGGAGTGTCCGACGCGATGCATGGCCTCACCGCACAGTTCTCCATTGCTCTGGGTGCAGAACTGTCCCGGGGTGTCTCGTGGCGGTGCGTTGGTGAGAGCGGTGCGACCACGAAGGACATCCTCCAACGGTTCCTGTCGCCCGCTCTCGCGGAGCCCGCTGATGTCCTGCTGGTGTCCATTGGCACGAACGACGCCAAGAATCTGAAACCGCTGAGGGCAACGATTGCTCGGTTTGAGCGCCTGATCAACGTTCTTCGAGAAGGCCACCCGAACGCCGTGATGTTGTTTTCCTCTTTGCCTGCTTTCTACTTGTTCCCCACGCTTCCCGAACCTCTTCGAGGCATCTTGTATCGGCACGCTCAAGCGATCGAGCGTTCGGTCCGACCACTTATTGAAGCCCGATCCTTCGCCTTCATGTCGCCACCGCCCTCTGGTTACAACGACACGTTTTTTGCCGAGGATGGTTTTCACCCGAGCGCCGACGGTTATCGAGACTGGGCTCACTTTGCCTTGCGGGATGCTCTCGAGCGTGGCGCCCTGGCCCAACTCACTGCCCGATAGACTGGCCCCACTTCGTCGGTTACAAGGGGGCGCACCGTGGCCATCATCGTTGTTGAGGTCATGCCCAAGAAGGAATTGCTGGACCCAGCGGGCAAAGCGGTTCTTGGTGCCCTCCACCGGCAGAAGGTTAATGACTTTGTCGAAGTTCGTATCGGCAAGCGCTTTGAGCTTCACGTCGATGGCCCAGCAACGCAATCTCACCTGGAGCAGGCTCGCTCCCTCGCCGAGGGGCTCCTCTCCAACGGGGTCATCGAAGACGTTGTCGACATTCGAGTGGAGGACTCTCCGGCATGAGAGTCGGAGTTGTCACTTTTCCAGGTTCGCTCGATGACCGTGACGCCCAGCGGGCCATTCGACTAGCTGGTGGCACGCCCGTCCTGCTCTGGCACCAGAACGCCGACCTCCAGGGCGTTGACGCCCTGGTATTGCCCGGTGGCTTCAGCTATGGGGACTATCTGCGGTGCGGCGCGATTGCGGCGCACTCCACGATCATGTCGGAGGTTATCTCCGAGGCACGAAAAGGCCTTCCCGTGCTGGGAATCTGCAATGGCTTCCAAATCCTTGTGGAAGCCGGACTGCTCCCCGGTGGCCTGATTCGCAATGACCACGGCGATTTCATCTGCCGTGACCAGAAACTCCGCGTTGAATCATGCGACACTCTCTGGACTGCGGATTACGCGATAAACCAGGAGATTATCATTCCCCTCAAAAACGGCGAGGGCGGCTTCATTGCTGATGACGAGACGCTCAAGCGAATTGAGGGCGAGAACCTGGTCGCCTTCCGTTACTTGGATGTCAACCCCAACGGCTCGCTCCACGACATTGCTGGCCTTCGCGACGAGTCGGGTCGAATTGTGGGACTCATGCCACACCCCGAGCACGCCGTGGAGGCTGGTTTTGGGCCAGACACCGAGGTCGCCATGAAATCGGGAACTGACGGGCTTGCGATCTTCACCTCGGTGCTGCGGTTGGTGGTAACAGCATGACGAAAACCCCTGGTTCGCTCTATGGAGTCATGGCAACGGCCGAAATGGTCACCTGGACTGGCTTAATCATCGCGATGATCGCCCGGTATGGGTTTGGGTATGACGGTCAGCTCTTCTTCGTAGCCGGACTGAGCCACGGCGTCATTTTCATTGCGTACTGCATCACGGCAGTCGTGGTGGGGATGAACCAGCGTTGGGGTTTTGGAATCATTGTTCTGGCAGTCATTGTCGCGATCCCCCCGTACGCCACCGTGCCCTTTGACCGCTGGTTAGTGGCACACAACAAACTGCAAGGGGCCTGGCGTCTCTATGCAACTGATGACCCCCGTGATGCACACCCCCTGGATTACACGCTGCGCTTGGGCCTTCGCCACCCGGGGTGGTTTTTTGTCGTCATTGTTCTAGGTATGGCCGCTGTCTTGAGCGTTCTGCTCCTTCTGGGTTCCCCCACGGAATGGGGCAACCGCTAATGGTGGTGGATAGCGTGTTGAACGCGCACGCCACCCCCGAGCGCGAACAGCCCTATCAAGCACTGGGTTTAAAGCCCAACGAATACGACGACATCAGGGCACTGCTGGGCCGCAGGCCCACCTCCGGCGAGCTCGCCATGTATTCGGTGATGTGGAGCGAACACTGCTCCTACAAGTCCTCGAAGGTCCACCTTCGCCAGTTTGGCCAGAAGGTAAACGACGCCATGCGCAAGCACCTGATGGTCGGCATGGGTGAGAACGCGGGGGTGGTCGACATTGGCGAAGGCTGGGCGGTCACCTTCAAAATCGAAAGCCACAATCACCCCAGCTTCATCGAGCCTTTTCAGGGTGCGGCCACCGGTGTTGGCGGGATTGTTCGCGACATTATCTCGATGGGTGCCAGGCCGGTGGCGGTAATGGACGCGCTGCGGTTCGGGGCGCTCACTCACCCCGACACTGCCCGCGTGGCAACGGGAGTGGTGAGCGGGATTAGTTTTTATGGCAACTGCCTGGGGCTTCCCAATATTGGAGGGGAAACCTGGTTTGATCCGATTTATCAGAACAATCCTCTGGTGAATGCTCTAGCGCTGGGAGTCCTCCGCCACGAAGATCTCCATCTCGCCAGCGCGAGCGGTGCGGGAAACAAGGTTGTGCTCTTTGGGGCCAGGACCGGGGGAGATGGAATCGGTGGGGCATCGATCCTTGCCAGTGAGACCTTCGATGAGGGTGGCCCCACCAAGCGTCCCGCAGTGCAGGTTGGGGACCCTTTCGCGGAAAAGGTTCTTATCGAGTGTTGCCTCGAGCTCTTTTCCGAAAAAGTTGTCGAGGGGATTCAAGACCTCGGTGCGGCGGGAATTAGCTGTGCTACCTCGGAGCTCGCGGCGAATGGCAACAGCGGAATGGACATCGTTCTTGATCACGTGTTGTTGCGGGATAACTCCCTGACCGCCGAGGAAATACTGATGTCGGAGAGCCAAGAACGCATGATGGCGATTGTCTCGCCCGACAAGCTCGCCAAGTTTCTCGAAATTACGGCCAAGTGGGAAGTGGAAACGAGTGTCCTCGGCGAGGTCAACGACAGTGGTCGCCTGATTTTTCGGTGGCGCGGTGAAACGATTGTGGATGTTGACCCGAAGACCGTGGCGATTAATTCCCCCGTCTATGAGCGCCCCTACCACCGCCCGTCATGGCTCGACCGGGTCCAAGCTGACTCCCTCGCCACGGCTAGTCTCTCTGTGGCACCGCAGATTTTGCGCGATGAAGCCCTCGCAGTTCTTGGCTCGCCCAACCTGGCTGACACCGAGTGGATCACGAACCAGTACGACAGGTATGTGATGGGAAACACTGCACTGAGTTTTCCCGATGACGCCGGAATGATTCGCGTCGACGAGGAGTCCGGTCTGGGCGTTGCTCTGGCAACCGATGCGAATGGCCGCTACAGCTACCTAGACCCCTATCTGGGGGCTCAACTCGCCCTGTCTGAGGCCTACCGCAACGTCGCCGCCACGGGGGCAGAACCCCGCGCAGTGAGTGACTGCTTGAACTTTGGTAGTCCAGAGGACCCCGAGGTGATGTGGCAATTCGCTGAGACGGTGCGTGGCCTGGCAGACGCCTGTCTCGAGCTCGAAGTCCCGGTCACCGGTGGCAATGTGAGCTTGTATAACCAGACCGGAACAACGCCTATCCACCCCACCCCGGTCGTCGCTGTCCTTGGCGTGATTGACACCGTTGATCGTCGTTTGCCAAGCGGTTGGCAAGACGATGGTGAGAACATCTACCTCCTGGGAGAAACCCACAGCGAGCTCGATGGCAGCATCTGGGCTGACGTCGTGCATGGCCACCTGGGTGGAATGCCCCCAACCCCCAAGTTGGCAGCCGAGCGGGCCATGGCTGGGCTCATGGTTGTTGCCGCAAAAGACGGGCTGGTCACTAGTGCCCACGATGTCTCCACCGGTGGGCTTTTTGGCACCTTGGTGGAGGGGGTTCTGCGCAGACGAGTGGGCGCCAGAATCTGGCTCTCCGAGGTCGTGGAATCCTATGGAATCGATAACCGCGCAGCGCTCTTCTCTGAATCGGTGGCCCGCATGGTCGTCACGGTTGCCCGGGAAGACGATGTAAAGTTCCGGGGGTTGTGCGCTGGGCGAGGTGTTCCGGTGGCGCGGATTGGTGTGACCGAGGCACCCTCACACGCTCTCGATATCGCCGAGCTCTTTAGATTTACCCTCGACGAGTTAGACAAGATTCGCCGGGGCACCATCCCCGCAGTGTTGGGGCCGGTCGTCGGCTATCAACCGCGCTAGTCGCGGTGAGGAGCCGACACCCGTCAGTGGGCCACGGTAGCGTTAGGGCGTCATGATTGAACCCTCGCGCTTCCTCGTCCCCTCCTCCGATTACAAGAGATGGCTGGAAGTCAGAGCGACCGGTGTGACCGCGACCGCGGTAGCCAAAGCAGTTACCCCTGCGGGGTTCAGAGAAGTCATGGATTCTCTGAGGAATCCGACCCCCATTGCCGATAACGACTACATGCGCTTTGGCCGGGAACAAGAGTCTGCCTTGATGGAGAAACTTTCCACCCAGTTCGACCTGGAGCCCAACGATTGGCTCATTGCCAAGGACGATGCTGAAAATCGTTGGCAAATGGCCACCCCCGATGGCCTATCGCCCGGCCACGATCTCATTGCTGAAGTGAAGACGACCGGTCGCGACTGGGGTGAGTGGAGGGCGGTGCCAGGTCACTACCAGCGCCAGGTGCAGTGGCAGCTCTATGTGACAGGCGCGACCAGTTGTGTCTTTGGGTGGATGCTCCGCACCACACGGTCGGGGGAAATGGTTCCTGCGTGGCCTGGCCCAAAGTTCGTCGTCGTCAATCGTGACGAGGCTCTCATTGAGCGACTTATCGGTGTCGCCCAGGACCTCTACCGAGAACTACCCCTCGCTGGCGGCTAGCTCTTCGTGGTGCTGAATCACCTCAGCGAGAATGAAGCTCAGGAATTTCTCGGCGAAGGCCGGGTCTAAGTCAGCTTCAGTGGCCAGCGTGCGAAGTCGCTTCAGCTGTGCCGCTTCACGCACAGGGTCTGAGGGTGGCATACCGGAGCGGGCCTTCAATCGGCCCACCTGCTGAGTCGTCTTGAAACGCTCGGCCAACAAGTGCACGAGCGCTGCATCGATATTGTCGATGCTTTTGCGCAACGACGAGAGCTCAGTGGGAATCTCAGCGGTCATAGAGCGACCCTACCGAGCCAAGCCCGCTCATGACTAGTCCAGAAGTGCGTGGCGAGTGACGATGGCGTCGCGTGACGGGCCAACACCAATGGCAGAAATTCGGGCACCACTCATGGCTTCGAGGGCGAGGACGTAATCCTTGGCGGCTTGTGGCAGATCGTCAAACTCACGAATTCCGGTCAGGTCCTCACTCCAGCCGGGGAAATACTCATAAATCGGGCTCGCGTGGTGGAAATCAGACTGAGACCAGGGGACCTCATCGATACGGGTGCCATCAACGTCATAGGCCACACACACCGGAATCTTGTCGAGACCGGTCAACACGTCAAGCTTGGTGAGAACGAAGTCGGTCACCCCGTTAATTCGAGCGGAGTAGCGGGCGATAGGGGCGTCATACCACCCGGTCCGGCGGGGCCGACCGGTGGTGGTGCCATACTCGTGGCCCTTCTCGCGAAGGAACTCGCCAAACTCATCCTCAAGCTCACTGGGGAACGGGCCCGAGCCAACCCGTGTGGTGTATGCCTTCACAATCCCGATCACTGTTGATAGGCGCCAGGGTGCAATTCCGGACCCCGTCGCGGCACCACCCGCGGTCGCGCTCGACGACGTCACAAACGGGTATGTCCCGTGGTCGACATCGAGCATCGTTGCTTGGCCACCCTCAAACAGAACCGTTTTGTTGTCCTCCAGTGCAGTGTGGAGCAGAAGTGCCGTGTCCTGGACCAGAGGGCGCAGACGATCCCGGTAGGAAAGCAACTCCTCCACAACTTCGTCCACCTCAATGGCCCGACGGTTATACACCTTCACCAGCAAGTGGTTCTTCTGGTGGAGGGCACCCTCCACTTTCTGGCGAAGGATTCCCTCGTCAAAAATGTCTTGCACGCGAATGCCGACACGGTTGATCTTGTCGGCATAGGTCGGACCAATGCCGCGCCCGGTGGTACCAATCTGACGCTTGCCGAGGAAGCGCTCCGTCACCTTGTCCAAAGTCCGGTGATACTGCGTGATCAGGTGAGCGTGAGAGCTAATCACCAGGCCGGAAACATCAATACCCCGGGCTTCTAGCGCGTCAAGTTCTTCCATCAAGACCTCGGGGTCAATCACGACACCGTTCGAGATGACCGGCACAACACCTGGCGTCAGAATCCCGGAGGGAAGCAGGTGCAGGGCGTACTTCTCGGTGCCGATAACAACAGTGTGGCCCGCGTTATTGCCGCCGTTGAACTTGACGACGTAGTCGATGCGGTCAGCGATGAGGTCAGTAGCTTTACCTTTACCCTCATCGCCCCACTGGGCTCCGACAATCACAACGGCGGGCATCAGGATTCCTTTGTTAAGCCACCCTTACTCAGACAGTCTACCGATTCCAAGCCCTCACGCCAGGCCTGGTCTGGACGGCAGCCCCCACAACGCGGGATACTTCTGAGGTGTCCGAATTGCGCGTAGTGGTCGCCGATGACCACCAGCTCACTCTCTCTGGGGTGGCCGATTCGCTGTCGATGAACGGCGTGACCATTGTGGGCCGAGCGCGTAACCCGCGGGACGCCGTCGCCCTGGTTCTAGAAACCAAGCCGGACGCTCTGGTGAGCGATCTTGATTTCGGACCAGGCCCCACAGGCATCGATATAGCTGCCCACCTCCGCAAGAAATTGCCGAAGCTTGGAATCGTCGTGCTGAGCGCCTACGGTGACCCCCGTCTGCACCACGCAAGTTTGACTGAAGCCCCGAAGGGGCTCGTCTATCTGATCAAGCAGCAGGTCAGCGAAACAGCAGATATTCTTGCCGCGGTCGCCCTGTCGATTGACCGGGCCGCCCGTGCAGAAAAAGGTCATTTACCGAGAGTTAATCTGACCCGCTCCCAAATCGCGGTGCTACGCCTCGTAGCGCAAGGGGCGAGTAATCAGGCAATCTCCCTGCAACTCTCCGTCACCGAAGATTCCGTTTCCAAGACCATCAACCGGATGATCAAGAGGCTTGGCCTCGACACTGGCGCCGCCATCAATTCCCGAGCAGCTCTCATTCAAAGCTACTTCGACGCGATCGGCGCCAACCGATGAACCCTCGCTGGCGTGAGCTTAAGGAGCGCGTCGGCGGACGTTACGCGCTTTCCCTCACGGTCTTCCTCATCGGCTCGCCCTTCTGGATTTTGGGGTTCGTGCTCAACGAGCCCACAAGCTTCACCACGGTCGACGGGCTCATCACTGGGCTTGGCTTGGCTACCGCCGGACAAGTCGCCATGGGGCTGACCTTGTGGTTGGGACATCTGACGGTTGGTCGACATCGGAGAGAGCGCCCGATGTCTCTCACCGCCGCCTGCCTCGTCTGGTCTGCTTCTGCCTTGACCCGCCTCGGAGTCATTGTGGGTGGGCTCGATGTTGTCGGTCTTCCCGACGACGTCCCCCTGTCGACCCGCATCGCGGTAAGCGTGCTGATGGCCACAGTGGGATACGCGGTTGGCTCTTACGCATTAGATGCGCTCGTTCGATTCCGTGACCAACGAGCTGAGTTACTGAAGCAGCTCTTGGACAGCGAAGACCAGTTGTTCTCGCACCGAAGTACAGTCTTAGCAATGAAAACTGCTCTGGTTGAGCGCGTCGATCAGCAGATGGATGAGTCCCGAGAGTCGTCAACACGGTCGCTCGACCATCTAGAAAAAGCTCTCGTGGAGCGCTCGGATGTGAAGCCAGCCCTCGATGAGCTCCGCCAACTCTCAGATGAGACATGGAAACGGGTGAGCGAGGCCTTGTGGTTCGCAGCCCCGCGGGAAGCACCAAAGATTCGAACTCGGGAGCTCTTGAGTCTGTATGCGACTGCCGGACCATTCCGTGTTCCCATGCTCGCTTTGGTGACGCTCTTTCTCTACCTAGTCGTGTACTCCCGGGTATTCGACGCCGCTATCGGCGCACTGGTCAGTCTCGCGTGGCTCGGAGGCGCCGTTGCCTTTGGCTTCTTCGCCAACTGGGTTCTTGCAAAACTCCCCCGCTTTGTGTTGGCTGCACTCGGTGTGAGCCTCGGGATGATGATTTTTTCCTCGATTCCCCTGCTGTTCGTTGCGCACTTGCTGGGACTATCTGCCTCATCACCCCCGCGAGTTGTCGCTGTCCACGCGATTTCGCTCATTCTGGTGGCCATCGCATCGCTCCCGGCCACCTTAAATCTCGCCCGGCAAGCCATTCTTAACAACCTGCAGAAGCACATTGGCCAGGCAACCCTAGAAAAGCTCCACATCGAAAGTCAGTTGGCAATCGTGAGCCAGAAGCTTGCCAGCCAGCTCCACGGCGATGTCCGCGGAAACTTCCTGGCCGCGGTGTTGAATCTCCAACGACATGTTGACAAGAATCACGTAGAGGAGGCACTCGATGACATTGGCAAGCTACGGATTGCGCTGTCCGAGCACCTCGAGTTAGCGTCGGCTGAACGCACTGATGCCCAATTGCTCAGGGAATTCCTCTCCAACTGGTCCGCAATCTTGGATATTTCAGTCGACAGCCCGCTCGCACATGTCCCGGACGAATTCATGCCAGCCGTCCACACCGTGGTGGTCGACGCCATCAACAATGCTGTCCGTCACGGCGGAGCAGACTGGGTCCGCATTGGTTTCGCCCTCGAGCCAGATGCTCTCATTCTCACCATACGGAACAACGGAACCCACCGCGAGAGCAATCGGGTGGGCCTTGGCACACGTCATCTCAACCAGGTAGCCCCAAATAAGTGGTCGCGTTATTCCGATGCGGGGGGCAACGTTCAGCTCGTCGTGAGACTTGAGCGAGAACACCTCAGTGCGCGCTCAAGCCCTGTGTAACGGGGCGTGATGCACCACCCACTGATGCATCACAATCGCTGCAGCAGCACTCGCATTGAGTGACCGCGTCGATCCAAACTGAGTGATTTCAACCGCCATCGATGCTGCCGCTAGGGCTTCTGGTGAGAGGCCAGGGCCCTCCTGCCCGAACAAGAGAATGCAGTTCTTTGGTAGCACAATCTGCTCAATCGCCTGGGAATTCGGAAGATTGTCGATGGCAACAATCGGAAGTTGGTGCTCGTTGGCAAAGGCCACCAAAGCCTCGACTGTCTCGTGGTGGACGACGTGCTGGTAGCGGTCAGTCACCATTGCACCGCGACGATTCCACCGCTTTCGCCCCACGATGTGGACCGTGTCGGCGAGAAAGGCATTGGCCGTGCGGACAATCGATCCGATATTCAGGTCGTGTTGCCAGTTCTCAATGGCGACGTGGAAGCTGTGTCGTTTGGTATCCAGGTCAGCGACGATCGCCTCCATAGTCCAGTAGCGATATTGGTCGACAACGTTGCGAGAGTCTCCGGTGGCGAGAAGCTCCTGATCAAAGCGCGGATCCGTGGGGAGAGGTCCTACCCACGGGCCCACTCCGTGGGTGGACTTTTCCGGATGGTTCTCTTCGCCAGTCACGAGCTCTAGCCTAGGCACCAGGCGCTAGCCTGTGGGCATGCCTTCGCTCGCCTGGGATCCCGATGGCCCCAATCTTCTTCTCCAGGGCGACAATCTTGAGCATCTTGCAGCCATTCCGGATGAGTCCATCGCGCTCGCGTATCTCGACCCACCCTTCAACACCGGTCGAACTCAAGTGCGCAAAACGACCTCGGCACGATCCGGGGCAGATGGCTCCCGTGGCGGATTTGGAGGGCGGCTCTATGACCTAACGCTGGAGAAACTCCTGAGTTACGACGACAACTTTTCTGATTATTGGGCGTTCCTAGCGCCACGGCTCGAGGAAACCTGGCGAGTGCTCTCGAGGCAGGGAACCCTCTATCTCCATCTGGACTGGCACGAGGTGCACTACGCGAAGGTTGCCCTCGACATGATCTTTGGCCGAGAGAATTTCCTCAACGAAATCATCTGGGCCTATGACTACGGTGGAAAAACCAAGAAACGGTGGCCGACCAAACACGACACGATTCTCGTCTATGTGAAAGATCCGCAGAACTACGTCTTTAACTCCGAGGCCATCGACCGTGAGCCCTATATGGCACCTGGCTTGGTTGGCGCCGAGAAGGCAGCGCGCGGCAAGTTGCCCACCGACGTCTGGTGGCACACGATTGTCAGCCCGACCGGACAAGAGAAGACGGGATATGCGACGCAGAAACCGCTAGGGATTCTGCGTCGGATTATTAGGGCCTCGAGCAACCCGGGAGATTGGGTACTAGACCCATTTTCCGGTAGTGGCACTACCGCTCACGCCGCTGCCGAGTTGGGCAGGCGGTTCGTTGCCATTGACGCCCTCCCGGACGCTCACGCCATCATGACGACAAGGCTTGCGCCCTACCTCTAGTCAACGAGGTCGCCCTGGAGGGTGCCCCCGGATGACCGGAGGACAAAACAATAGACGCCACGCTCTCCCTGGGCCCATTGCTCCTCGCTCGCCGGGTAGGAGTAGTCGACGATTAAGTCGTCGTACTGCGTGGCGAGGGTGTAATCGATCCGGTCCGTGACCTCGCAGGTTTCACGCGCGACTTGGACGACGTCATCAAGGCCCGGGAAGGGTTCCTCAGCTCGGCGCGATAGCAACACTGCGGTCATCAGTTGAGCATCGTGTGGAACTTCGCAACCAACCACCGTGAACGCCTCGGCAAAAGCACCCGCGAAACCAGAAATGCACTCGCCACCCCGAAGTTCATCCCATGGCCATTGCCCGGGCTCGATGGGAACTCCGTGGAGTGTGGGGAATTCCACTGCGGGAACTTGAGCCTCTTCCAGGGCAATCTCGCTGTCTGTTGCAGAAGCCCTCGAGAATGATTGCCCGAAAAGAAAGGCCCCGGCAAGAATCGCAACAATGACGAGAGTGCCAAGAATCCACAGGCCAATAAAGATGCTTTGGCCAGTAGCGGTGGCCGTCAGACGCTTTCTTGGCCGCAGTGCGTCCTGGGGTTCCTCGGTTGTCACTTAGAGACCCAGGTCGTCAAGGCTGATCGCCGCGCGGTAGGGATAACCCGCATCTTCGATTACCTGGTCGGCCCCGGTCTTTCGATCCACGACCACACACACCGCAACCACTTCAGCACCTGCGTGTTCCAGCGCCCGCGCTGCAGCCAGGGGCGAGCCGCCCGTGGTCGAAGTGTCTTCAACAACGACCACCCGTTTCCCCTTCACATCGGGGCCTTCAACCTGGCGACCACGACCGTGGTCTTTAGGCTCTTTGCGCACAACGCAGGCGTCGTAAGTTTTCCCGGCAAGAATTCCGCGGTGCATGATTGCACTGGCGATGGGGTCTGCACCCATCGTGAGGCCGCCAATGATGTCGATGGGCTCAAACTCTGCGAGCATCTCCAGCATCACATCCCCACTGAGTGGCGCAACGCGATGGTCCAGGCTGACTTGGCGTAAATCGATGTAGAAGTTGGCTTTTTTTCCACTGGTCAGGGTGAAGTCCCCG
>CAEZTM010000036.1_pt1 | contig 13820 bp, 13 predicted proteins | sample 7264211 | NCBI WGS metagenome assembly CAEZTM01 (sample SAMEA6813804, study PRJEB35770) | uncultured Actinomycetes bacterium | biome: Freshwater; feature: Freshwater reservoir; material: water | place: Czech Republic | collected 2017-08-18 | depth 0.5m m | reverse complement strand
TTCTGCAGCGCATGCGTACGTCGTCGACTGACATTGTCATGGCCATCAACTCCATCGAACTCCCCAAGTTGCCGGCTGACTTCAAGCCGATTACCCAGTCCGGGGAAGCAGCTGAGGAACTACCCGAAGAGGTCTCTGTCACGATTGACGCCAAGAAGCGCCGCGCTTAGTCCTCTAAGCCAGCCTCCGCAACAGCACGGTCTAGGCTAGATCTCGAGAGCGTTCTGTTGTCCCAGGGGATGTAACCCCGAGTTTCCCCAAGGAGTTCGTGGTGCCCGGTGAAAATCTAACCCGTGATGAGGCCACCGCCAGGTCTGAGCTCATCCATGTGGAGAGCTACCTCATCGACATCGACCTGCGCGAGGTTGCCGACTCCCCAACCTTCACAACCACCACGGAGGTCACTTTCCAGGCGAGCCCAGGCGCCTCGAGCTTCATCGACATCATTGCGGAGCGGGTGCGCCAGGTCAGCCTCAATGGCAGCTCGCTAGACCCAGGCGCCGTGTTTTCCGACTCGCGGATCGCGCTTGTGAACCTCTCGGACTGGAACACTCTGGTTGTGGTCTCGGAGCACGCTTACACCAACAGCGGCGAGGGACTCCACCGGTTCATTGACCCAGTCGATGGCGAGGTGTATCTCTATACGCAGTTCGAGGTTCCAGACGCGCGCCGGGTCTTCCCAGTTTTTGAACAGCCAGACCTCAAAGCGTCTTTCCAGTTCACTATTCAGGCACCGGCCACCTGGCAGATTGTTTCGAACCAACCAAGCCCATCACCCGAGGTTGAAGAGGCTTCAGCGACCTGGTCTTTCTCCCCCACTCCCCGAATCTCCTCCTACATCACGGCCCTCATTGCCGGGCCATACACGGTGGTGCGCGACGAGCTGACTAGTTCGAACGGAGCAACCATTCCACTCGGCGTATACGCCAGGGCATCTCTTTCTGAATTTCTCGATGCGGATTACATCTTCGATATCACCAAGAAGGGCTTCGCATATTTCGAGGAGAGGTTTGGCGTCCCCTACCCGTTTGAGAAGTATGACCAACTGTTTGTTCCGGAGTTCAATGCCGGGGCAATGGAGAACGCCGGAGCGGTGACATTTACGGAAACCTACGTTTTTCGCTCCCAAGTTTCCGATGCAATTCGCGAGCGTCGAGTCGTCACAATCCTCCACGAACTGGCACACATGTGGTTTGGCGACTTGGTGACCATGCGCTGGTGGAATGACCTCTGGCTCAACGAATCATTTGCGGAATGGGCCTCGACCCTCGCCACCGCTGAGGCCACCGAATGGACCCATGCGTGGACGACGTTCCATGCCATGGAAAAAAGCTGGGCATATAGGCAAGATCAATTGCCCTCGACTCACCCAATTGTGGCAAACATTCGAGACATCGAAGATGTTCAGGTCAATTTCGATGGCATCACCTACGCAAAGGGGGGCTCGGTGCTCAAGCAATTGGTGGCGTGGGTCGGCGAGGAGGCCTTCTTCTCTGGAGTTCACAACTACTTCGTCAAGCACCAGTGGGGTAATGCCACGCTCGCCGATTTACTCACGGAACTCGAAGCCACCAGCGGTCGCGAACTGGGGGGTTGGAGTTCCCTGTGGCTGGAAACCGCCGGCGTGAACACCATGATTCCCCGAGTCGAGGTCAACGACCAGGGTGTTGTCACCGCAGCCGAATTGCTCCAGAGCGCTCCGATGGAGTGGCCAACACTTCGACCCCATCGACTAGCGGTCGGCCTCTACAACGCCGACAAGGACGGCGTCACGAGACGCCACCAGCGCATCGAACTGGACGCGGATGGGGCAGAAACATCCATCACCGCGCTTGTCGGGTTACCGCGACCGGACCTGATCCTCATCAATGATGATGACCTGGCTTACACCAAGATTCGTCTGGACCCGCAATCTCAGGCCTTTGCGATTAAGAACCTCTCAGCAATCGACGACCCACTGGCTCGCGCCCTGGTGTGGGGAAGTACGTGGGATGCAACCAGAGACGCTGAAATCCCACCCCAGAACTTCATCGACCTGGTACTTCAGCACATAGGCGCCGAGACCGAGAGCACGACCGTGCGAACAGCACTGGGGCAATTGGCCCTGGTCGTGCGGAACTATGTGACACCCTCGAGGCGAGCCACCGCTCTCGCTCAGGCGGGAAGCGCCATCTGGTCACTCGCCCAGAGCGCTGTGGCCGGCAGCGACATCCAGTTCCAGCTGGTGAAAGCCTTCTGCGGGCTGGCCAGCACCCCCGAACACCTCGAGCTCCTGCGCGCGCTGCGCGCAGGAAAGACAACCCTGCCAGGCCTCGCAATCGACACCGACCTGGAATGGGAATTGCTCGCCGGGCTCGCCCTGTGTGGTGGGGCGACACCATCCGATATCGCAGAAGCCCTCTCCACTGACAACACCTCCAATGGCCAACAAGCTGCGGCGCGTGCAGAGTCGCTTCTGCCCGGGGCTGCGTCCAAGCGGGCGATCTTTGATCGCCTCACGGGCGATGCCACTATCCCCAACGCAATCGTTCGCTCCCTCACCCTCGGCTATGACCTCGTCAATGATCAGCGCGACCTTGAGGGGTTAGTCGAGCCCTACTTCGCCAGGCTCGAGAAGATCTGGGAAGAGCGGACCTACAAGATTGCCGAATACATCGTGGAGGGCCTCTACCCGAGCTCGCTCGTGGGTGAGAGTTTGGTCGCAGCGAGCGAGCAATGGCTCGCTACTCACCCGAGCATTCCGGCCCTTCGTCGCATCGTGGAAGAAAACCTCGCCGGGGTGAAGCGAGCGCTTCGAGTCCAGGCTCGCGATTCTGCCGCAACACCGGCGTAGCATGGGGGCATGGATCTGGGAGAGTTCTGGTCGTGGCTGGTTGAGGCAGTTGCCACCTATGCGACGTTCTTCCGGATTCTCGGCGTAATTGCCGCCGGTTTTGTCGGCAGAAGCATTATTCGCGTTGTTATCAAGCGGGTAGTGAATCAGGTGGTGACGGGAGTCAAAAAGGCTCACAACGTCGACGAGACCAGGGAACTCACGGCAAGTCCGGTCGAAGCTCTGCGCGCTGTCCAACGGACAAGAACACTGGGCTCCGTCTTCAACAACACGGCCACCTGGGTCATAGTTTCCGTCGTGATTATTCTTGTCCTCAGCGAGCTCGGCTTCTCAGTGACCGCGTTGGTGGCCAGTGCTGGCATCATCGGGGCGGCGATCGGATTTGGGGCCCAGAGCATTGTCAAGGATCTGCTCAATGGCTTGTTCATGGTCTTCGAAGATCAACTCGGTGTCGGAGATGTCGTCGACTTAGGCGTCGCATCCGGAGTAGTCGAGCGAGTGGGAATCCGAGTCACCGAGATTCGTGATGTGTCGGGAACACTCTGGTATGTCCGCAACGGCGAGATCCTCCGCGTTGGCAACCAAACCCAGGACTGGTCCAGAGTCATCGTGGATCTTCCTGTTCCCTACCAGTCCAATATCGACGACATTCAAGACCTGCTTCTGGAGACCGCAAAGACGTTTGCCCACTCGCCTCAGTGGCGCCGAAAGGTCATCGAAGAACCTGAGGTCTGGGGCATCCAGTCACTTTCCGCTGAGGCGATTACCCTGCGCCTGGTGGTCAAGGTGCGAGCTGGAGAACAGTGGGATGCCGAGCGCGCCCTCTATCGCGCGCTGAAAGACGCACTCGACACAAGGGAAATCGACATCCCCGCTCTGAATCGCATGATCGTCGACAACACCGATTCCCACCGACAGGGCCAAGCACGGGTGGCTGATGGAGCGCAATCAACCACCGCCGAGTCTAAGAAGCCCAAGCGCTAGGCATGACCGATCTTTCCCGCGGTTCTGGCCTGTACTACCGGATAGGTGGTTCGGTAACCTTCGACACCCTTGTCGCGAAGTTTTACGAGGGAATCCGAGAGGATGAGCGGCTTCGCCCGATGTATCCCGAGGGCGACCTAGGGGGCGCCATCTGGAGACTCTCGAGTTTTCTCCAGCAGTACTTTGGTGGCCCTACCGACTACAGCGATCAGCGTGGGCACCCGCGCCTGCGCATGCGGCACGCTGCTTTTCATGTCAATCCAGATGCCAAAGAGCGATGGCTCACTCACATGCGCACAGCGCTCGATTGCCTCGAGCTCTCTCCCCTGGACGAGGGCGAGCTGTGGGACTACCTGGAGCGCGCAGCGCTCTCTATGGTCAACACGTTCGAGGATTACCCCTCGTCATCGTCCCCGAAGCTCTGACCTCCGGGGAACTTCACCAGAACGTAACCAGCTTTCGAACTCAGGCGCACCCAATTCTCCAGTGTGTGAACCTGGAGTGAACTCCCAGCGAGCAACCCCAAAGCATCGGCAGCGAAGGCTGCACCGGCAGGGATTCTCTTGTGATCGGGAATCATGCTGCCCCAGACCTCTGCCCGGACCTTCTGCAACACAGATTCACCAATCATGTCGGGCACAGTTTCAGCGACCTTCGCAACACCAGTCGCGGCAGCCACGCGGAGGGCTTCAGTGCTGACGGCAAGGCGACGGCGCCAGCCATCTTGGGGCGGGGTGATGGCTGCCCACTGCAACGATGCGACCTCGGCAGGAACTCGGTTGGCAGACTCGCCCTGCTCGGAGCCGACAGTCAAACGGTGCACCAGAGACTCGATGGGAACCACCACATCAAAGGTTACGGGCTCCGCGAGGCCAAAGACACGCAGTCCCAACACCGTGGGCGTACGATCCAGGAGGCCCCGAGGGAAGAGGACCCCCACATAGACCTGAAGATAGGTGCCATCGGCAATGAGCCGAGCGGAACCATCATTCACTCTCGCCGCGCGCTGAAGGAACTGAATCGCGTCAAGGCGAGGCGGGTTGGACTCCAGGGAAAAAAAATGGGACATGTCGCCCTCTAAACTACAACCCATGGACTCGTCGCGTGACACCAGCGCATTACCCCCAGACCCCATGGCAAGCATGCTCGAGGCGCTTACCCTCTCGAGTAGCACGGCAAGAACCAGGGAAGACATCTTTACTGGCCCCAGCCAATGGCAGCCTCACGGCCGGGTATTTGGCGGCCAGGTTATGGCACAGGCCGCACTCGCCGCAATGCACACCATTCCCGACGAACGCGTCATCCACTCACTTCACGGTTATTTTCTGCGGCCGGGAGACATTGCCGATGACATCACCTTCGCGGTGGATCGCATCCACGACGGGCGCTCGTTTTCCACCCGCCGGGTCCAGGCTTACCAAAAGGGCCAACCAATCTTTTCGATGATTTCCTCCTTTCAGGACGAGGACGAAGGCCTGGAACACGAGGCCCCGATGCCTGAGGGCATACCCGACCCCGAGAGCCTCCCGAGCGCTCACGAGGTGCTCACGTCCATCAATCATCCGATTGCCGACGTCTGGGCAAAAACTCGGGCGTTCGATCTGCGCCACTTCCCCTCATCGCTCTATGTGAGCGTGGATGGGGACCGCGTCCCCCATCAAGCGGTGTGGCTCAAGTCCATCGGAGCTATCCCCGATGACCCCAACCTGCACCGTGCAGCGCTCGCTTATGCAAGTGACTTCAGCATTTTGGAACCCGTGATGCGTGCCCACGGGGTAAGTTGGGCAACACCGGGACTCAAGTTTGCAAGTCTTGACCACGCGATGTGGTGGCATCGCTTCGCACGCGCTGACGAATGGTTCCTCTATGTGCAGGAATCGCCGTCAGCCAGGAGCGGCCGCGGGTTGGCGCTCGGAAAAATCTTCTCTCGCGACGGACATCTGATTGCCTCGGTCGCTCAAGAGGGAATGGTTCGCGTCCCTAGTCTCTCGTAAGTTTGCGATAGGTGGAACGGTGGGGCGCTGCAGCCTCAGGGCCCAGGCGCTCAATCTTGTTCTGCTCATAAGATTCGAAGTTACCTTCGAACCAGTGCCAGTAGCCGGGCTCTTTCTCCGTGCCTTCGTAGGACAAGATGTGGGTTGCCACGCGGTCAAGGAACCACCGATCGTGGGTAATCACCACGGCGCAACCCGGGAATTCTAGGAGAGCATTTTCAAGACTCGAGAGCGTTTCCACATCTAGATCGTTGGTGGGCTCGTCGAGCAAAAGAAGGTTTCCCCCCTGCTTCAGGGTCAGCGCAAGGTTCAAGCGGTTTCGCTCGCCACCGGAGAGAACACCGGCCTTCTTCTGTTGGTCTGGGCCCTTGAACCCAAAACTCGACACATAAGCCCTGGAGGGAATCTCCACGTGCCCGACCTGAATCACATCCAGCCCGTCAGAGACGACTTCCCAGAGAGTCTTCGACGAATCAATTCCCGAACGGTCTTGGTCAACATAGGACAGCTTGACTGACTCGCCCACCACCAACTCGCCACCATCGAGGGTCTCCATGCCAACAATCGTTTTGAACATCGTCGACTTACCCACACCGTTCGGGCCGATGATGCCCACAATGCCATTGCGGGGCAAGGTGAAGCTCAGGTTCTCAATCAGAACTCGGTCGCCAAAGCCCTTCGAGATGGATTTAGCCTCCAACACCTGCTGGCCAAGGCGAGGCCCCGGTGGAATCTGAATCTCTTCGAAATCAAGCTTCTTGGTGCGCTCGGCTTCGGTGGCCATCTCTTCGTAACGAGCAAGACGGGCTTTGGACTTAGCCTGGCGACCTTTCGCATTCGAGCGAACCCACTCGAGTTCATCCGCCAAACGCTTCGCCAGTTTCTGATCTTTTTTCCCTTGAACGTTGAGGCGCTCTGCCTTCTTCTCCAGGTAGGTCGAATAGTTGCCCTCATAGGGATAGAGGCGGCCACGGTCAACCTCAGCAATCCACTGAGCGACGTGGTCAAGAAAGTACCGGTCGTGGGTTATGGCGATTACGGCACCGGGATATTTGGAGAGGTGCTGTTCCAGCCACAGCACGCTCTCTGCGTCCAAGTGGTTGGTGGGCTCATCGAGGAGTAACAGGTCGGGCTTTTCCAGCAGCAATTTACACAGCGCGACTCTGCGCTTTTCTCCCCCCGACAAATGCGAAATCGCAGCATCTGAGGGTGGGCAACGCAGAGCATCCATCGCCTGTTCCAGTTGCGAGTCCAAGTCCCAGGCATCCGCTGCATCGATGGCCTCTTGCAAAGTTCCCATCTCAGCCAGCAGAACATCGAAGTCCGCGTTCGGGTCCGACATGGCCGCTGAAATCTCGTTGAAGCGGACAATCTTCTCGTGAATCTCACGAACACCATCGCGGACGTTCTCGAGAACCGTCTTTGACGTGTCGAGCTCAGGCTCCTGCAACAGAATTCCCACGGTATAGCCGGGGCTGAGCGTGGCATCACCGTTACTGGGGGTGTCGAGGCCTGCCATTATCTTGAGAATGGTCGACTTACCGGCACCGTTCGGGCCGACCATGCCAATTTTTGCACCGGGGAAAAACGACATGGTGACATCGTCGAGAATCAGCTTGTCGCCGATCGCCTTGCGGGCGCGCACCATCGTGTAAATGAACTCAGCCATAGTTTCCTAGTCTAGAGATACGGTCTTGCCGAGAAGACACGTGTCGCTAGCGAGAACCGGTTCAACCGCCGAGGCATACCAGTTACGCCCCCACTGGGCGATGAAGCACTCCTCGCCAAAGCGGAGCGCAAGTGTCGCCGAATCCGCCGGACGCTCGGTCAAAGACTTATCGGGGGTCAGTTCCATGTCCTCCAGGGAATACCCGGCCTCCACGAGCGCGTCCACGAGGTCAAGGCCGATTACGTCCCCCCGCACATTCTCGATTTCTCCGGAAATGACGTAATCAATGTGGGGTTGGTTTTCTCGCGCTGAACCACGTGGCACCCGCTCCGGAATGAACTCTGGAGCGAGAGTCTCCACGATAGGCGAGTCTTCGGCGACGTCGGTGCTCGCGGGGGTGTCTTCAGTGGGCACCTCGCAACCCGTCACCACCACGCTCACAAGAAGGGCGAGAGGGGCCCAGTGGAGCACGTGTGACACTGGAGCCTCCCTCGCCATTCAAGTAGGTGCGAACTCCAAGTTTAGGCGTGGACCTCGTCCTCTTCGTCGCCTTCGGGCTCTGGGCTTTCCTCCGTGTCGGGCCTAGCCACGCGCTGGTACTCGCTGACTCCCCAATGGAGGTCGTGACCCAAGGAATCCGCTTCCACCTCGATCGACGTCCCCGAACGATCATCGTTCGACCAGTCGCGCACTTTGAGACGACCCACGGCAACAACCCGGTCGCCCTTGTTGAGCGACACGGAGGCATTGAGCGCGAGATTCCGAAAAGCAGTGACGGTGTACCAATTGGTGTCGGCATCGGCCCAACTGCCGAGGCTCTTGTCAAAGCGACGCTGTTGTGAGGCCAGACGAAAACTGGTGATGGCGAGACCCTCCGAGGTCACAATGTGCCTGGGTGTGGTGGCAACAAGGCCGGTGAGGGTGAGTTGGTCAGTCATGATGATGCTCCTTGGCTTAGCGGGCTTCACGGCGTTCTGGCGCCACCACCCGCGTGTCAAGTGGCACCGTGCGCAACTGTGCTCGCTTCCCGATTGAGCGCGGGTCGACTCAACCAATCCGGGTACGGCCAGAATCACAGCACCCGCTGTGGACAGCTAGGTGCTTCGCAGATAAGGGGCGAAACTTGCACGAATCTTCGAGACTTTTGGGACCGCTACTGCGAGGCAATACCCCTGCGTAGGATTCTTGGCAAAAAAATCTTGGTGGTAGTCCTCAGCGTCGTAGTAGGTCCCCAGCGGGACGATCTCCGTGACAACGCCACCGCCCCACATGTCGCCCGCTCGATCTCTAGCTGCCTCGAAGAGCGCCTGGTCTTCAGGCGACCCGAAGAACATGGCGGAGCGGTACTGGGTTCCCACGTCATTGCCCTGACGATTGAGTTGTCGCGGGTCGTGCATGGTGAAGAAGGCGTCAAGGATGACATCCGAGGGGATTACGTCGGGGTCAAAGGTAATCGCCACTGCCTCGGCGTGACCGGTGGTCCCGGTACAGACCTGTTCGTAGGACGGATGGTCCACCTGCCCCCCGGTATAGCCGGAGACAACAGAGTGCACACCTTTCAGCACCCGGTAGGCGGCATCGAGACACCAAAAACAACCCCCTGCAAGCACGTAAGTTTTCATGCCCTAAGGGTAATCCCGGTGGCCTGACAAACGCCCGACATTAAGCGCCAGGCAATAACGCTGGCAGCCTCTGGCACCCCCTACGCTTAGGTGGTTGGGCTTCACTATGACAAGAAACGCGACGGTCTTCAATAACTCATGGGCTACATTTACGCGCTGGTAGCAGCGTTTCTCTTCGGAGCTAACGGCTCGGTCAGCAAAGTCATCATCCAAGCAGGATTTTCCGCGATGCAGCTCACTCAAATGCGAGTTCTCGGTGCTGCGGTCATTTCCGGCCTTGCCCTCCTCATCATCGACAAAAAGTCGTTCCGGCTTCCGCCAGGGCAGTGGCCGGTGGTGGTGGTTCTCGGCGTTGTCGGTGTTGCAATGCTGCAGGTCACCTACGCACTAGCCATTGAACTTCTGCCGGTAGGAATTGCGTTGCTGCTGGAATACCTCGCTGTTTTGCTGGTCGCACTCGTGGCGTTCTTCGTATTCAAGGAGAAAGTGCGCCTTCGGCTGTGGGTGGCGATAGCCTTCGTGATGGCCGGTCTGGTGGTCGTCGCTGAGATTTGGGCCAGTACACTCAACCCCATCGGTGTCATGTGGGGGTTGCTGGCGGCGATTACTTTGGCCACCTACTTCCTGGTGGGTGAGAGGCAGCTCAAGACAATATCTCCGTTAGCTCTCGCCTTCTGGACGATGGCCATTGCCGCTGTGTTCTGGCTGCCATTCTCCGGATGGTGGGAACTCGACGCATCCAGCTTCACTACCCTGGCCCCACTGGGATCCGAGCCAGATAGCGCACTGGTGCCTCTGTGGGCGCTACTGGCCTGGAACGTGGTGTTGGGCTCCTTCGCCCCGTTCCTGCTCTCCTTGAGCGCTCTGAAGCGCCTCTCCGCTACTGCGGCGGGCATTCTGGCAACCAGTGAGATTGCCTTTGCGTTTGTCACGGCGTGGCTGTGGCTCCAAGAATCTCTGAGCCTCTTGCAGGTTGTGGGAGCCTCGATAGTCTTAGGAGGAATCGTTATTGCTCAAACGGCCAGATCCAGCGACGTTGTTGTGCAAGCAGATTTGGCACTAGAAACCGGACCCATCACGCTTCCCGACCACACCCAACTCACCAAGGAGCCACTGTGAAAGACATATTCCGCCCCGTCGTCGTTGCATCTTTTATCGCAGCCGTCATCAACCAGGCCCTCTACTTCCTCGCCGCCGAGTTCTTCCAGGTGGAGTTCCTCCTCACTGACCCAGCCGGCATGGCTATCCCGTTCTTCGCCCCCGCGCTCTTCAGCGTCTTCCAGGGAATCGTGGGCGGCGTTATTGTGGCCTGGATTGCCTCTCGCACCAAGTCACCGAAGAACGTATGGCTCTCGATTAGCCTGATTGCCCTGTCCCTGAGCTTCGCGTTGCCCTTCCTTGCGATCTCCGGTACCGAGGCGGCACTCTGGCTGAACCTCATGCACGTTGTCGCGGGCGCTCTCATCATCCCGATGGTGAGAGGCGCACTGCCTAACCCGGCAGAGCAGTAGCCAGCCCAATCCTCGGATTAGCGAGGGCGTTCGAGATCAATCTCCTCGAGATATTGGGCAACGCGAACGGGCCAGCCCATTTCGCGAGCAATGCGAGCGCGAAGCTCGCCGGCAGCATCTGGCTCACCGTGGACGAGGTAGGTCATTTTTGGCGCGGCGGAAGCGCCAGACATCCACTCCATTAGCTGATCTGCGTCCGCGTGAGCGGACATGGAATCAATTTGGTGAACCTCGGCCTTGATAACGATGTCTCGGCCAAAGATGCGCAAGGTTCGCTCCCCCGCCGCCAAATCAGCACCACGAGTGCCCCCGGCTTGGAAGCCCGAGAGAACGACCGCGTTCTTGGCATCTTGCCCAAACGCGACGAGGTGGTGCAGAACTCGCCCACCGGTCAGCATCCCGGCAGCGGAGACGATAATCATCGGACCATCGGACTCGTTCAGGGCCATCGATTGCTCAACCGTTCGCACCAAACGCGCCCTGTCATAGACTCGCTCGAGCTCACCTGGCGGCACGCGCTGATCTTCCTCATATTTCGCATACAGAGTTGAGGCGTTGGCGGCCATCGGCGAATTGACGAAGATGGGCACCTCCGGGAGGCGTTTGGCATCCATCAGACGGGAAATGTGAAGCAGGATTGTTTGGGTTCGCCCCACAGCAAAAGCAGGAATCAGAACAACCCCACCACGGCGCAGCACGGGATCGAGAATCCCGGCAAGTTGATCCTCGGGTGCCACATCGCCGTGAGACCTGTTGCCATAGGTGGACTCCATCACCAAAATGTCACTGCCCGAAAAGGGTCGCGCTGGCTTCATCAGAGCATCGTTGGGGTGGCCAAGATCACCCGAGAAAAAGACAGTGCCGGCAGCGGTAGTGACAGTGATGCTCGAGGCGCCAATGATGTGGCCAGCGGGGACCCAGGTGGCCGTCATTCCTGGGGCAACCTCATACGGGTGGTCGCGCTCGACGATCTGGAAACGGGTTAGCGCTCGCGCAGCATCCTCAGTTGTGTAGAGGGGCTCCGGGTTCCGGTGCTTGGAGAAACCCTTTTTCTTCGCGTAGGACGCCTCTTCCTCCATCAAATACGCACTATCGGGCAACAAGAGCTCGGAGAGATCTTTCGTGGCACTGGTGGCCAACACCGGGCCATCGAATCCGTCACGGACAAGAGCGGGGATATAGCCGGAATGGTCGATGTGCGCGTGAGTCACGAGAAGAGTGTCAAGTGACTCTGGCGCCACGGGCAGCGGATCGCGGTTGCGCAGGCGCAACTCCTTATGGCCCTGGAAAAGGCCACAATCAATGAGCGCTCGGGATTCGCCGCTTTCCAGGAGAAACTTGGACCCGGTGACGGTTCCCGCAGCTCCGAGAAAACGAAGGGTGTGTTGGGGACGAGGCATCCTCCAACGCTAGTGGTTAGCGGAGCACATCGTCGGAGGAACTTTAGGCCTCAATGACCACCGGGATAATCATGGGTCGCCTGCGGAGTTTGGTGCTGACCCAGTGACCCACCGTGCGCCTGACAACCTGCTGGAACGAATGGGTGTCCCTGGTGCCATTGGCAGAGGCTTCCTCCAGGGCCTTAACAATGGCTGGGCGCACATCATCAAAGACAGAGTCGTCCGGGGCGAATCCGCGGGCATGAATCTCAGGCCCCACGATGATGGTTCCAGTCTGCGTGTCAATGGCGATGAAGATCGAGATGAAGCCCTCCTCGGCAAGAATGCGGCGGTCTTTCAGATCAGCCTCGGTAATTTCACCCACTGTCGATCCGTCAACATAGACAAAGCCAATGTCGATCTGCCCGACGCGCGTGACTTGTCCATCGCGCATATCAATGACCGTGCCGTTCTCGCCAACAAAAGTATTTTCCGGCGGGACACCGGATTCAATTGCGATTGTGGCGTTAGCCCTCAAGTGACGGGCCTCGCCGTGGACGGGCATGACGGCCCGTGGCTTGACGATGTTGTAGCAGTAGAGCAGTTCACCAGCGGCCGCGTGACCGGACACATGAACCTTCGCATTGCCCTTGTGGACGACGTTGGCGCCCAAATCAATCAGGCCATTGATTACCCGATAGACGGCGTTCTCGTTGCCGGGAATCAAACTCGAGGCAAGTATGACAGTGTCGCCAGGGCCAATCTCAATCGTCGGATGCTCGCGATTGGCCATCCTCGAGAGGCCGGCCATCGGCTCACCCTGTGAGCCAGTGGTCATGTAGAGGACGCGATCATCGGGCATGTCTACTGCCTTCTTCGCGTCAACCAAAACACCCTCCGGCACACTCAAGTAGCCAAGATCCTGGGCAATCCCCATGTTGCGCACCATAGAACGGCCGACCAGCGCGACCCGGCGGTTATTTGCCACAGCAGAATCAATAACCTGCTGCACCCGGTGAACATGCGAGGCAAAGCTTGCGACAATCACGCGTCTGGGGGCACGGTGGACGATTTGATCGAGGACTGGGCCGATATCGGCTTCCCTCGGGGTGAAGCCCGGAACATCGGCGTTGGTGGAATCCACCAGGAACAAGTCAACGCCTTCTTCACCCAGACGGGCGAAAGCGCGCAGGTCTGTCAGGCGACCATCAAGGGGTAACTGATCCATTTTGAAGTCACCGGTGTGCAAAAGAGTTCCCGCTACGGTCCGGATCATGACAGCGAGGGCGTCTGGAATAGAGTGGTTCACAGCAACGAATTCAAGATCAAAAGGCCCAAGCTTCTCCCGCCCGCCCTCGGTAACGGCGAGAGTCAGGGGTGCGATGCGGTGCTCCTTGAGTTTCGCTTCGACAAGGGCAAGGGTCAGAGTCGAGCCAATGAGGGGAATATCGTCTCGGAGTTTCAGAAGATAAGGAACGGCCCCAATGTGGTCTTCGTGGCCGTGGGTGAGGACCACTGCAACGACGTCATCGAGTCGGTGCCCGATGGGTTCGAAATCGGGCAAAATCAGGTCGACGCCTGGCTGCGTCTCCTCGGGAAAGAGAACACCGCAGTCCACGATGAGCAATTTGCCATCGAGTTCACAGACGGTCATGTTGCGACCGATTTCGCCAATTCCCCCTAAGGGAATGATGCGAAGAGTTCCAGGGTCGAGAGCGGGCGGTTCCAGCAAAGACTGGGGCATAGCGTCCTTAAGTTAGCGGGTGGTCCCCGCGACCTTCGGCAATGCGCCACCGGCGGCGGCGTTACGGTCTGGTCGGAAGTTGGT
>CAEZTM010000035.1_pt1 | contig 15078 bp, 14 predicted proteins | sample 7264211 | NCBI WGS metagenome assembly CAEZTM01 (sample SAMEA6813804, study PRJEB35770) | uncultured Actinomycetes bacterium | biome: Freshwater; feature: Freshwater reservoir; material: water | place: Czech Republic | collected 2017-08-18 | depth 0.5m m | reverse complement strand
CCGGCAACGTCTCCTCTTCAGCAGCACTAAAGCGCCCCAGCACGTAATCAGCCGGTGGCATTCGGCCCTCAGGTCGGCCGATGCCCACCCGCACTCGACCAAAGTCTGTGGTGCCGAGCATCCTTGCGATGTCGCGAAGGCCGTTGTGACCGGCGTGACCGCCGCCAAACTTAAGCCGGACCAAGCCCGGCTCCAGATCGAGCTCATCGTGAATCACAATGATGCGCTCGGGTGGAATCTTGTGAAATGACGCCATGGCGGCCACCGGAGTGCCCGATCGGTTCATGAAACTCGAGGGGGCAGCCAAGCGCAGGGTCACACCACTCGGGTGCTTGATTGCTGCCGTGACACCGTGGCTCTTGAACTTCTGAAAAGTGACCGATGCGCTCTCAGCACACGCTGCCACGACGCGGAATCCCACGTTGTGACGCGTGCGCTCATAGTCGCCACCTGGATTACCAAGCCCCACAATCAGCCACTCGGTGGCGCCTGTGGTTTTAGCTAAGCCGAATCGTCCAAACAGGACTATTCGCCACCTGCGTCGCCGTCACCAGACCCTGAATCACTCGACCCAGAGCCACTAGACCCTGCGTCACCCGATGCCTGCGCAGCAGAGGCGGTACCGCCGGACGCTGCAGCACCCTCGCCGGCAGCGACGGGTTCGTCATCGCCGGCCTTGGAAGGCTCGTGAATAGCAAGAATCAGCATTTCCGAAGGGCTGACCAAGGTGGTGCCCTCTGGCAAGGAGATGTCCCCCGCGTGGATTTGAGCACCCGAGGTGAGACCCTTCACAGAAACGCTAACGAACTCAGGAATGTGGGTTGCCTCGGCCTCCACACTGATCGTGTTGTGCTCAAGCTGGACCATCATGCCGGGGTAAGGCTCGCCATCGATGTGAACACCGATATCCACGGTCACCTTCTCACCCTTGCGCACAATAACCAGGTCCAAGTGCTCGATAATCTGGCGTACTGGGTCGCGCTGGATGTCTTTGATCAGCACTAAGTGCTGGTCGCTAGGAAGCTTCAAATCGATCAGTGCGTTGGCGCGACGAGCAATCAGCGTCGTCTCGTGCGCAGGAACCGCAACGTGCAGCGGGTCTGAGCCGTGGCCATAAACCACCGCGGGGATTTTTCCGGCCGCGCGAAGTTTGCGCGCGGCACCTTTACCAAACGAAGTGCGGACGTCGCCGTCCACAGTCTGGTTATCAGCCATTTTCTTGCTCCTAGGTCAGTGTTTTCTCGAACTCGAACGTCCTAGCGTGAGGAGAGACCATAGGAGCCTTCTCCACCGCGTCGATTACGAAGTGCCATCGGACACTTCCTCGCCGAAGTACTCAGTCATGCTAGCCCAGGGTGTGCCTGCAGGTCTAACCGAGTTTTTGGCGACCGCGGTCTCGAAGAGACCAGACACCAAGAACACCGCCAATCGCCACTGCCGTGGCGAGGACCGACTGCCACGGCAGAGCCACCACCAGTAGCGCACAGCCGACTAGTCCAAGCCAGGGCAACCACGAGGGCAACACCCGTTCGGTTGGCGGTTGTTTGGTCGCACTCCAGTGCGCAATGGCGTAATAGCTCAACACGGCACCAGAGGATGCCCCCACCAACCACAAAGGATCAACGACGAGAACCAGGACTATTGCGGCCACGCCCATGGTCGCCTCAGCCACCACCGGTGACGATGTTGTGCGCCAGACAAACCCCAGCTTCGCTGACAAATCCCCCGACTGGGCCATCGCCATGGATGTTCTACTAAGCCCAGCCAGGATGGCAGCGAGGGAGCCCAGGCTCGCAAGAGCTGCCGCCGCGATGACATAGGGGGCAAGTTCAGGCGACGCCAAATCCGCAACGGGTGCCGTGCTCGAGGCAAGCGCTGACACCCCCAACCTGTTGCTCAGAACCCATCCGATGAGGCCATAGAGCACCAACACGGCCAGAAGTGTCCCGATGATGACCGCGGGCAGCACTCGCCGTGGATTCTTGACTTCATCGCCGAGCGTTGCCATTCGCGCATAGCCGGCAAAAGCAAAGAACATGAGTCCCGCTGCCTGAAGCACTCCCCAACCATTGGCGTCCACCCAGTCCGCGCCAGCTCTCGGTCCTGGAGCAGACACAACGAGTGTCGTCACTAACACGCCAACAACCAGCACCACGGCCACCAGGCTCACGGCAGCGGTAGTACGAATACCCGTGATGTTGACTGCCACAAACAGCGCCACGAGACCGGCTGCGACGGCCGGTGCGTGATCGGGGGCGATATACCTGGCGGACACCAGAGCGATAGCCCCTGCCGAACAGGTTTTGCCGATCAGAAACAATGACCCAGCAAGAAAACCCACCTTGGGTGACACGTACTTCTGTCCAAACCGATAGGCCCCACCAGAGACCGGGTTTTCTAGGGATAACTGCGCCATCACGAGAGCGTTCAGAAGCGCAATCGTGCCGGCAATCAGGAGAGCAACCAAGAGCCATGATCCCGCACGCTCGGCAGCCGGGGCCCAGACATAAAAGACACCGGCGCCAATCATCGAGGACAGGCCAATTGCACTAGCCCCCAGGGGGCCAAGGCGTCGCACCAAGCCGGTCACGCGCACAGCATAGTCAGCGTGAAAGACTAAGAGGTGACCATGAGCATGAATTTTCCTGACGACGACGAACCACCATTTCGTCCGATGCGTCGACGCATCATGCGAATTGTGGTCAGTGTGGCAATCGCCGCACTGGTCCTTCCAGGATTCATCGTCACCTGGTCAACCCAGGTGAGGACAGCGAACTTTGCCTGCGCGATCGCGGTTGACTACTACGCCCCCGGTGCGAATGCCGCCAAGGCCAGCTTCAGCCTGCTCAATCCCTCTATTCCCGGCTGGAATTGCTACGCCGTGATGTTTGATGGCAGCGAAGAGTTCGTGGCCCACCTGGGCGTTATCCCAGGCGCTCCGCGGCTTCGGCCCCAGAGCGGAAGCTAAGCGGCGCCGTCAAACATTGAGGTCACCGAACCATCTTCGAAGACCTCGCGAATTGCTCTCGCCAGTAGTGGCGCAATCGGCAGAACACTCAGGCGATCCCAGCGCTTCTCGGCGGGTATGGGAAGAGTGTCGGTTACGACCACCTGATCGATGAGATCAGATTGCAGCACGTCGATCGCGGGATCCGAGAACACCGCGTGAGTGGCGGCAACGACGACACCCTTCGCTCCGGCGTTCTTCAAAGCCTCGGCTGCCTTAGCGATGGTGCGACCAGTGTCGATCATGTCGTCAACGAGAAGACAGACTCGACCTTCCACTTCGCCGACTATTTCGTGAACCGAGACTTGGTTCGGAACACGAGGGTCCCGACGCTTGTGAATGATGGCCAGTGGTGCGCCCAGCTTGTCACTCCAGACATCGGCAACACGAACGCGCCCCATATCGGGGCTCACCACGGTCAGGCTCTTAGCCTCGAGGGTTTTCTGAATATGGGTGAGCAGTACCGGCATCGCAAACAGGTGGTCGACAGGCCCATCAAAAAACCCTTGAATCTGGGGGGCGTGGAGATCGACACTCATGATGCGGTTCGCGCCAGCCGCCTTGAACAAATCCGCGATGAGCCTGGCTGATATTGGCTCGCGGCCACGGCCCTTCTTGTCTTGACGGGCATAGGGATAGAAGGGCGCAACGACAGTGATCCGCTTGGCACTGGCGCGCTTGAGGGCGTCGACCATGATTAGCTGCTCCATCAACCATTCGTTGATGGGGAACGGGTGAGCCTGAATGACAAAGACATCGGAGCCTCGAACGCTGTCGCCGTAGCGGGCGTAAATCTCGCCATTAGCAAAAGTGCGGGCTTCGGTGGGAACGAGCTCGGTGCCAATTTCTTTGGCCACCTCTTCGGCGAGTGAGGGGTGTGCCCGACCGCTCACCAACACGAGATTCTTCTGAGTGGTGGCGGTGATGTTGGTCACAGTCGTTTCGCCTTCTTTTCCGGGGCGTCCTAGCCCCCGCTCATTATCCCTTAGTGGCTTTTTTACCGCCAGCAGCCTTCTTGGCTGCGGTGGCAGCCGGCGTGCCGTCACGGTTGGCTTCAACCCAACCTTCTAGGTTGCGCTGAGCGCCAAGGCTAATTGCCAGCGCACCCGCTGGCACATTGCGCCTGACAACAGCCCCAGCTGCAGTGTAGGAACCATCTCCCAGTGTCACCGGTGCGACGAAGACCGTGTGTGAGCCGGTGCGCGAATGTGAGCCCACCACAGTCCTGTGTTTGTTCACCCCGTCATAGTTGGCCGTGATTGCGCCGGCACCAATGTTGGTGCCCTCACCGATATCGGCATCGCCGATGTAGGAAAGGTGAGGAACCTTGGCGCCTCGCGCCAAGCTCGAGTTCTTGATTTCGACGAACGCTCCGACCTTGCCGTCTTCACCAATGTCGGCGCCGGGGCGCAGGAACGAGAATGGGCCAACGTTCGCCCCCGCACGGATGTGGGCACCCTCCGCGTGGGTTCTAACCACAACCGCGCCCTCACCCACGGTGGTGTCCAGCAGAGTGGTGTCCGGACCAATAACGGCACCGGAGGCGATGCTCGTGTCTCCACGGAGTTGAACACCCGGGAGTATCTCCACATCGCTGGCCAGCTCGACGCCGAGGTCAACGAAGAAGCTGGCCGGGTCATGGACGGTCACACCGGCGAGCTGGTGGCCGCGCACAATCATCTGATTCAAGAGAGCCTGGACTTCGCCCAGCTGAACACGGTCGTTGATCCCCTGGAGTAGCCACGAATCTTCCACTCGAACAGCGCCAACCTCGTGGCCCGAGGCCAAAGCCTCGACGACATCGGTGAGGTACTTCTCGCCCTGAGAGTTGTGGGTTCCAATCGACCCCAAGGCTTCGGCCACAGCACTCCTGCTGAACACATAACTGCCCGCGTTGACTTCGAGCACCGCGTGCTCCTCAGGGGTGGCATCTGCTTCTTCGACAACACGGAGCACACGACCATCGCCTCCGCGAATGACCCGACCGTAACCGGTCGGGTCATCAAGCACGGTCGTGATGATGGTGGCGGGGACACTCTGGTCGCGGTGGTGGTCAAGAACAACGCGCAGGGTGTCGGAATCAAGCAGTGGAACATCGCCGCTCACGACTACGACATCTCCGGTGAACGCCTTCGGAAGAGCAGCGATTGCCACCTCGAGGGCGCGTCCCGTTCCGGGAATCTCGTCTTGAACAACACACCGGGCTTCTGGCGCCCAGTCAGCGACGGCGGCTTCAACCTGCTCACGCTCGTGACGAACAACCACAATCAGGTGCTCGGGCTCGAGTGCTTGAGCGGTGGCGAGGACGTGGCCAATCATGGGCACACCCGAGAGGGTGTGCAGGACTTTGGCGGTTGCCGATTTCATTCGGGTTCCCTGGCCGGCGGCCAAGATTACGACGGCAAGCGCGCTGTGCGACATACCCATCATTTAAGCCTATCGAGGGCGCTGTGACGGCCAACCTCGAGATGCTGTGTTGGCTCCGCCCCCAGGATTCGAACCTAGACCTAACAGCTCCAAAGGCTGTCGTGCTGCCGTTACACCAAGGCGGAATGACCCGTAGGCCTCCCCTAGTCTGCCAGAGGTCCGATAATGGTGGGGTGAGTGTTTCCGAGGATGATGTCGACCGCATTGTCCACGCGTGGCGTCGAGAACGTCCCGATCTTGATGTGTCACCTCTGGAAGTGCTCTCCCGCGTCACGCGAATTGCCAAATACGTGGAGAACTTCCGTCGCGAAGCTTTCCGGTCCTCTGGCTTGGAGTCCTTCGAGTTCGATGTTCTGGCAGCCCTTCGCCGAGCCGGAGACCCCTACCGGATGAGCCCCAAGAACTTAATTCACGAGACACTAGTCAGCTCCGGAGCGCTCACCCACCGCCTCACGAAACTTGAAGCCAGGGGATTCATCACCCGCCAGGCCGACCCGGATGACGGTCGAGGCGTTGTGGTCACGCTGACCACCTCAGGAGTCCACGCGGTGGACGCGGCGCTCTCCCACCTGATTCACGCCGAGCGCTCACTGTTGTCGTCGCTTGGCACGAGCGAACAACGCGCTGTTGCCGAGGCTCTGCGCCAGCTCAACAACGACATCACTCAGCGCTAAGCCAGCTCTCACAGGGCCGTGTCATACTCGACTGGTCCCCAACGCCCAGGAGAATTCGTGCCCACCACCTCACCGCGCCATCATCGTCTGCGTCTCATCACTGGAATATCCGCAGTGCTCGTGGTGCTCGTCGACCAGGCCAGCAAATGGTGGGCAGAGACCTCACTCGAGCTTTTTGAGTATCACCCGGTCATTGGTGATCTGCTCGGCTGGCGCCTTGTTTATAATCCGGGGGCAGCGTTTGGGGTTGCCTCCGATTTCACCTGGGCGCTCACCATCCTTGCTGGCATCGCTGTTCTTGCTCTGACGGTGTATGGCTTCACCAACCGAGCACCCTCAATTGCCATCGGAATCGCTGCGCTCCTGGGTGGAGCGATTAGCCACTTGGGGGACAGACTTTTCCGTGAACCAGGATTTGCCGTGGGACACATTGTCGACTTCATCGACTACTCGGGTTTTTTTGTGGGCAATGTTGCCGACATCTTCTTAGTCGGCGGGGCAATCTATCTTGTGATTGCGAGCCTGTTTCAGAAGGACACTAGCGCCTCACCAGGTGGGCGCCCCGAGCAGGAGAACTTGTAACCACGCAGTGGTGCCCCTGGTCCCTCAGCGACGCCTGCATAGCGTTAGCGTGAGCGTCATCACGCGCAAGCATCGCGCAGGTAGGACCTGAGCCCGAAACCATCACCGCGAGTGCTCCGCACTGGAGGCCTTTTTCTAGTGTCGCTTCGAGCTCGGGTTCGAGATCGAGTGACGCTTGGGCCATGTCGTTGATGAGGTGCGGGGCAAGGGCCTCTGGGTCCCCCCGGTAGAGGGCATCAAGAAAGGCGTCGGGGAGCGATTCGGGTAGGACCACATCAACATCTGCGCGCAGTTCATCGAGCCTGCCATAGACACCAGGCGTTGCCAGGTGCTCCATCGAGGGAACGATGACCCAGCTAAAGGCCAGCGATTTGATCGGCTCAAGAATCTCACCACGGCCTCGGCCTATCGCGGTACCACCCTCTAGGAGAAAAGGAACATCAGAGCCAAGCTCCGCGGCGATAGTGAGGAGCTCAACCTGCGAGAGGCCCGTTTGCCAGAGCTCATTGATCGCAATCAAGGTGGCGGCCGCATCAGCAGAGCCGCCGCCCATTCCACCACCGACAGGGACCTTCTTGTCGATGAGGATCGCAACCGCGTCGGCGCGACCCGTCGCCCGGGCCACTGCGGCAACAGCCTTCATGGCCAAGTTGTTGCCATCCAGGGGAATTTCCCCCAGGTTCACGTCACCGGAGACCGCGATGGAGAACTCATCCGCCGGGCTCAGAGCGACTGTTTCCCAGATATCGACCGCCTGAAAGCAGGTGAGCAAATCGTGATAACCATCAGCTCGCCTGGGGCCAACCCTGAGGGCCAGGTTGATTTTTCCCGGAGCTCTGGCAATCACACTGGAGTCAGGCAGGTGACTAAAGGGCATGAGAGCAGACTAGCGAATCGCGACTAACGACCCCAGGAAGGCACTATTTCCGGGACGATCGACCGATACACCAACAGCCCTAAGACTTCGATACCCAGCTGAACGATGACCACGAGTGGCACCAACCCCCAGGCGTCAACATTGAGTGCCAAGGCAATGGGCAACATGATGATGCCTCCGCGCCCAGCGCCGACAATCATCATCGCCCGCTTTTCCGCTTGGCTCAACGACGCCAAGATGCCAGCCAGTAGCCCGATTGGGGCCAAGAGCACCAGGAAGGCAAAGAACAGGGGGACCAAGCGATAGAGCTCTTCGAGATGCGAAAGTTGGCCCGGCACTCGATTCCACAGCACGAGCGCGATGGTGACACTGATCACCGGAACACTCAATCGAGTCAGCGCAATACGCCCCTGGGCAACACCGGGGAACATCTGTCCAAGACCCTGAACCAGCAGGGCCAGGAGCGAGGGGCCAACAATAACGGCTCCGACGACCACGAAGGTGGGCGGGAGGTCCTCGAGTCGGAGGGCTCCGGTGCTGAGCACCACAGCATAAAGAGGAACAACAACGAGTTGGCCAACGAGCAACAGGGGCTTAGTTGCCAGCACGCTCTCGACATCCCCGCCCGCTTGGGCGGCAGTCGAGAGCGAGAGGGCAACACCTGGAGCCAGGAGCACCAGAAGCAGGCCGACTTGCAACTCGGGCGCCTGCCATAAGACCCTGGAGAAAACGAAGGCGATGATCGGCACCACCACCAGGTTCAGGACAAAGAGTGGCACCAAAACACGGGGTTTGGACAGCGCCTTGCCCACTGAGAGAAGAGGCAGCGACGAGACCACGAGAAACACCATCAGGGCCAAGGCGCCCCACTGAACTGCCACCAGCACCTCACTCTGGATGGGCAGAAAGAGACCGAGCACTGCGCCAAGAGCGATTCCCGGAAGGATCCAGGCAATAGAGTATCCCCCGGCCTTGGTCATCTCATCGCCAACCAGGTGTGTGCCAAGGCCACATATCCCTCGAGTGACCAGGCCTCGCCGCGGTCTTCCGGGTTCAGTCCCGCTGCGGTGATGATCTGACTCACCCGGTCGGGGCCGAGATAGGAAGCAAGCGAGCCCCTCGACATTTTCCGTCTCGTGGCAAAGGCATGATCAACAAGGTCCCAGACAACCTGGCGAAGTTCGTCATCACCGGGGGCCGGTCTGGCTTCCATAGCGACCAAGAGCGAATCGACGTTCGGCACTGGCCAGAAGACCTGCCTCGACACGGTTCCAGCGATAGACCACGTTCCATACCAGGCAGCCTTGACGCTGGGCCCACCATAGGCCTTGGACCCAGGTCCCGCCGCCAAGCGCTCGGCGACCTCTGCCTGCACCATGACCACCACGCGCGTCAGTGAGGGCAGGGTCGCCAACAGATGCAAGACAATGGGAACGGACGTGTTGTAGGGGAGGTTTGCCACAATAACGTTGACGTCGTGGGGAATTTCGGTGGTGACCAACGCATCAGCATGGATGACCTGTAGGGGTCGACCAGGCTGCAACCTGGCGGCAGTTGTCGGGAGAAGCTCCGCGAGGCGGCCATCGATTTCCACCGCACACACTGTGGCCCCCGCCTCGAGGAGGCCAAGGGTCAGGGAACCAAGCCCCGGCCCGACTTCGAGTACTCGCTCCCCTGGCACCACGCGAGCCTTCGCCACAATCTTTCGCACGGTGTTCGCATCGTGCACAAAGTTTTGGCCAAGCTTTTTTGTCGGCACAAGAGAAAGCTCCGCGGCGAGGGTTCTGATCTCGGTTGCCCCGAGTAAACCACCGCTTTGCTCCAGCCCAGTCATCCCGCAGCCTGACCGGAGGCCGGCGCGCCATCCCAGGTTCCATAGACCTCGTGGGTGTTGGCGGTGAGTATGGCTGCCAGGTCGTTGCCCTCAACACCGAGCGTTTCCGCCATGCTGCGCACCGTATAGGGGATCATGTAGGGGCTATTGGGCTTGCCCCTAAAGGGAATTGGGGTCAAGAACGGAGTGTCTGTTTCGACCAGGATGTGGGAGCGCGGCATGATGCGCAGCGCATCGCGCAACCCTTCAGAATTCTTGAAGGTCACCGTTCCAGAAAATGATGCATACCAACCGTTCTCGGCAAGAATCTCAGCCAATTCGCCATCGCCGCTGAAGCAATGGAACACGGTGCGCGCAGGCGCACCGTCGGCTTTCAAAGTCTCGACCACAGCGCGGTGGGCATCGCGGTCGTGAATCTGAAGCGCCAGGTTGTGCTCCTTAGCGATTCGGATGTGTTCGCGGAAGCTCTGCCGTTGAACCTCGTGGAGGGGCTCGTCAGTTCGATAGAAGTCAAGGCCGGTTTCACCAATGGCAACCACCCTGGGCTTGCTGGCGAGACCAGCAATCGCCTCGAGCGCCGAGTCGAGCTCACCACGTTCATGAAGCTTCGGCGCTTCATTGGGGTGCAAGGACACAGCAGCGAGCACTCGGGGCTCGCTGGCCGCGAGCGCCACAGACCACTCTGAGGTCTCAACATCGGTGCCCACTTGGAGGACCCCCGCGACGCCCACCGACTCTGCCCGATCGAGGTGCTCCCGGTAGTCCATCGGGTTTTCCCCATCAGCAAACTCGAGGTGCGCGTGATTGTCATACACAGCCACGTGCAGGGGTTCTGGGTCCGGTGGGTAGGACAGGGCTCTATTGCCGGCTTCCAGATCACCGCGCTGCCTGATGTGGGCGGGAAGAGCTTCCTCGCTCTGCATCGACGCTTACTTCTCCTGCTCAACCCTGGGGAACAGTGGCTCCAGTTCGCCAAGGTGTGAGCCAACGGGCAACACCCCGCGTGCTCCCGCCTCAAACACTCTCTGATTGACCAGCGCACCGAGGGATACCTCAGCACCCAGAGCGTGCCAGAGCTTCTGGGTGGCCTCTGGCATAAACGGAGAGAGCACAATGGCCAGCGCGCGAAGCGCATCAGCAACGGAGTAGAGCACAGCATCTAAGCGCTCTGCGTTGGCGTCGTCTTTAGCGAGCACCCAAGGTTCCTGCTCGGTGATGTAACCGTTGGCGTGATCAACAATGCGCCAAATCTGGTGCAGAGCCTCGTGGGGCGCAAGCGCGTGCATTGCTTCATCAGCAGCACTGACGGCGCTCTGCACAGTCGCCGCGAGCGCATCTTCTGCCTCGCTAGTGCCGGGCGAGGGGTTCGGGACAACACCGTCGCGGTAGCGATGAATCATCGCGATCACTCGCGATGCCAGGTTTCCAAACCCGTTAGCCAATTCGGCTTCGTACCTGGCAGAGAGGTCTTCCCAACTAAACGACCCGTCAGAGCCAAAAGTGATGGCGCGGAGGAAGTAGTAGCGAAAAGCGTCAGAGCCAAACACATCGGTGATCGCAGAGGGTGCAATACCGGTGAGTTTTGACTTCGACATCTTCTCGCCACCAACCAGCAACCATCCGTGGGCGAAGACCTTGGCCGGTGGCTTAAGCCCGGCAGCCATCAGCATGGCTGGCCAAATCACAGCGTGGAAGCGAGCAATGTCTTTTCCCACAAGCTGGATTGCGGGCCAGCGCCTCTGGAAGTTTGCTTCGTCGGAGCCCCAGCCTGTAGCAGTGATGTAGTTGAGAAGCGCCTCGAACCACACGTAGGTGACGTGGCGGTTATCGAAGGGAACTTCAATGCCCCAGTCGATGTTCGAGCGCGAGATGGAGAGGTCATCAAGACCCCTCGTCACAAAGGCCACGATTTCATTGCGAACGCTTGGCGGTTGAATGAAATCAGGTTGGTCACGATAGAGCTCGAGTAGTCGCTCCTGGAAATCGCTCATCTTGAAGAAGTAATTTTCTTCTTTCAACACCTCAACCGGACGACCGTGAATCTCGCAGACCTTCTGGCCCTCGTAGTCACCCTGCCCCTCGTGCAGATCCCCTGGAGCCTTGTATTCCTCACAGCCCACGCAGTAGAACCCTTCGTACTCGCCCTGATAGATGAACCCTTTGTCGTGAAGCAAGGTCAAAAACTTCGTGACCGCACTCTCGTGGCGTTCCTCTGTCGTGCGAATGAAGTCGTCATTAGCCAGGTTCAAGGTCGCCAAGAGCGGCTTCCAGGCTTGCTCGACAAGCCTGTCGGCCCATTCTTTGGGGCTCACGCCATTGGCCATGGCGGTGCGCATAATCTTCTGGCCGTGCTCATCAGTGCCCGTCAAAAACCAAGTATCAATGCCGCTCTGGCGCATCCACCGGGAGAGAACATCAGCTGCGACCTCGGTGTAGGCATGGCCAATGTGCGGCACGTCATTCACATAGAAAATCGGTGTCGCAATAAAGAAAGAGTGAGGGCGCGTGATTGCCATAGAACGACAATCCTAGTGACCGTCGTTGCGGGCGCGAAGGTACTGAGGGGGCCACCTGGCCTCAACACCGAGCTCCACCGCCATGCGCCTAGCGAAGGTTGGCTCGCGCAAGAAAGCCCGGCCAGCGAGGACGACGTCCGCGAGACCATCTCTCACAATGGCCTCCGCCTGCGCAGATTCAGTAATCAGTCCGACCGCGGCCACCGGAATTCCGGCCTCGTTGCGAATTCTCGTGGCAAAGGGCACTTGATACGAAGGCCCCAGCAGAATTTTCTGGCGTGGGTCAACGCCACCGGAGGACACATCCATCATGTCTACGCCGAGCTCCTTGAGCATGCGGGAGAGCTCAATGGACTCATCGATGTCCCAGCCACCCTCGATCCAGTCGGTCGCAGAGATGCGCACCAGCAGTGGCATGCTCTCTGGCATCGCGCTCCGCACCGCGTCGGTGACCTGCAGCAGAATCTTCGCCCGACCAGCAAGGTCGCCACCATACGCATCAGTCCTGGTGTTGGAGATCGGGGACAAAAACTCGTGGAGAAGATATCCGTGGGCCGCGTGAAGCTCGATGGCATCAAAGCCTGCCTGCACCGCACGGTTGGTTGCAGCCGCGAAATCAAGAACCAGTTGCTCGAGATCAGACCTGGTCATCTCGGCGGGCACCGCCATGTTGCCAAACGCCTGAGCGCTCGGAGCCATGGTCTGCCAGCCACCCTCAGTGTCAGCAAGGCTGGTGGGTCCCTCGTGCCAGGGAATCCGGGCCGAGGCCTTCCGGCCGGCGTGAGCGATTTGAAGTGCAACACGGGCGCCCTGGGCATGCAGGAAGTCAAGGACTTCCGACCACGCGTCTCGTTGTTGGTCATTCCAGATACCAGCATCGCCCGGGGTGATCCGCCCCTCCGGGCACACAGCAGAGGCCTCCGCAATGAGGAGGCTCGCGCCTCCGGTAGCGAAGGCTCCGAGGTGAACGTGGTGCCACTGGTTCACGACGCCATCGACCGCTGAGTACTGACACATCGGCGACACCCAGAGACGATCGGGCACGCTCAGGGATCGCAGTGTGATGGGGCTAAAGAGGCTCTGGCTCAAAAACAATCCTTTGAATCGTGGCTGTCCCTCGAGCGTAGTGCTCGAAGGGTTTTACTCTGCGTCGCCGCCGTGGCTAGCCCGGTAGAGCTCGCCTTTGGGAATACCCCACTCCTTGGCCACGCTCGCGCACGCTTCCGACCGCTTGACGCCCTCGCTCATCAGGGCCCGGACAGCGTCGAGCGCCCCACCCACCTCACCACTTCTACTGGGTGCGCCACCGACGACAACCACGATTTCACCCTTCACTGATCCAGAGAAGCGCGCTGCCAGGTCACGAAGTGTGCCCCAGGCAATTTCTTCAAACATCTTGGTGATTTCCCGGGCAACACAGGCCGCACGATCACCACCAAAAACCTGGGCCATGTCCCCCAGGGACTGCGCAAGGCGGTGAGGGGATTCAAAGAAAATCAGCGTCCGAGGTTCATTGGCCAAGGACTCGAAATATCCGGTGCGACCCTTTTTGGGAATGAAACCTTCGTGAATGAATCGATCGGTGGGGAGCCCACTGACTGCTAGGGCACTAAGCCCGGCACTTGGCCCAGGAATCACCGTAATCGGAATGTTTCTGACTCTGGCCGCAGACACCAGTAGATACCCCGGATCGCTGACGAGGGGCATCCCAGCGTCGGAGATGAGAACCACACTCGAGGCGATTGCCTGGGACACAATGTCATCGACCCCAGCGGATTCGGAATGCTCATTGGCTGAGAGGAAGCGGGCGTGGGTGGCAATATCCAACCCGCGAATCAAGGACTTAGCGACCCTGGTGTCCTCCGCCACGATAATGTCGGCACTCGCCAGAGCCTCCCTCAACCTCGGGGACGCATCGCCTAGGTTTCCAATGGGGGTCGCAGCGACAATGAGCACGAGTCCTATCCTGCCAGCTGCGCCTCTAGCGCTTCGATTGTCGTGATTGGCATTCGACAGACGCCACCCTCACACACGTACGCAACGGGCACCGACCCGTCGGTGCGACCCTCGAAGAGTGAAAAGCCGTGAGCGACGAATTCCTGGGCTTGTGCCGAAGTCACCACCGCCACGACAGCAGCCACATGCCACAAACGTGCCGCGCGCTCGAGGAGGTCGTTACTGTGATCAGCAACGACGACAATGTCCCGGGCAGGTCTGGCCAGCTCAGAGAGGACCCGCAACACGCCTCCGCTCCCCAGTGGCATCGCCATCGCGTGGGCAAGGAACGGTGACACCCGCTCGAGTGCCCACTCGCGGTAGGAACTCTCCCCCGTCAGGCTCGCAAGTCTCAGGGCAGCCAAGGCCAGAAGAGCAACACCCGAGGGGCTTGCCCCCTCGGAGATGTCGGTGACGCCTGGGATCCCGTGGCCTGCGACAAGAGGATCCGTGGTGGCATGAGGCGGAAGCGCCCGGTACTGCTCCACCACAGTCCGCCCTTTAGCCACCAGTTGCGCGTCTGCCACAGCCAACCCCAACTCGATCAGCCCGAGGGCAAATCCGCCATAGTCTTCGGCGGTTGCCACCGCAGGAGACAGAACACGCTCTCGTGACACACGAACGAGTGACCCGTCATCCCTCACGTGGTTCTCCCACAACCACGCGGCTATCTCACCACCCAAAGCTCCAGGCTCCCCGGTAACCCCAGCCCTCGAGGCGAGTGCTAACCCCACCAGAGCGAGCCCATTCCAGCCCGTGACGACTTTGTCGTCGATGGCTGGTGGCACCAAGGCAGAGCGCCCCTTGGCGTCCCTGGCGAAATACCCACCCTCGCTGGAGATGCCATCGATGATGCTCTCGCTGTCTTGGGCTGAGCCAAGCGCGCCCCCCACGAACAGCTGATGACGGAAGAATTTCACAATGCCAGCGGCCGTGTCGCTCGCGCCGATGCGCGAATATGCCTGAAGTAAGCCTGCATTATCGAAGAGCATGCGCTCATAATGAGGTTCGCTGAAATCCCTCATTGTGGAATACCGAAAGAAACCGCCCTCCACCGCGTCCCGCAAGGGCGAGCCCGCATAGGTGTCAAGCAACCGGACAGCGAGCGCTCCCGCTTCTGCATGACCAGAAGCCGCCTCGGAGAGCAAGAAGTTCACCACCGGCGT
>CAEZTM010000033.1_pt1 | contig 15117 bp, 11 predicted proteins | sample 7264211 | NCBI WGS metagenome assembly CAEZTM01 (sample SAMEA6813804, study PRJEB35770) | uncultured Actinomycetes bacterium | biome: Freshwater; feature: Freshwater reservoir; material: water | place: Czech Republic | collected 2017-08-18 | depth 0.5m m | reverse complement strand
GCACCTGATAGACGACCGTGTAGGAACCAGGGGCAAGCCCTGCAGGCAGTGCCACAGCTCTGTCGAAAGCCCCACCAGTTGAGACCTCTTCGAAAAGCTTCACCTCAGGAGCAAAAAGAGACACTGTCGCTACAGAACCAGCTGGAACACTCAACCCGGAAACATCAACAACAGCTCCCTCCGAGGGTTGCCCAGCACGCCCCCTAAAATCAAGCGCAATCTGAGGCTCAGCAGGCAACTCAGCACTAGCAGCAGCACCGCCGGAGCTGGAACCACCGCCACCAGCACCCCCGCCAGGCGCAGCGACCCATTGAGCGTAGAGGGTCATGTTGGTGGCAAAGTCATAGCTCGCCTCCGCACCATAGGGCGTCCCTGTGCCATTCTCAGCGGTATTCCATCCGTTGAAGACATGACCGGCCCGCGCAAAACTGTTGGCACTCAGGTTCGCGGCGACGGTCGAGGACTGCGCAACCATCGAGCCCGTTGCATCGCTTGCGCCAGGAAGGAACTGTACGGTCCTACCAATCAGCCCTCTCACGAAAACCAAAGAGCTCGCGGGAGTTTGTGCTGCCGTCGAGGTCGTCACGTTATCGAACTCAAAACCATTCCCGCTGAACTTGACCGACGTGGCCGTCTGGTCACCGGTGAGAAAAAGGTTGAGGTAAACGTTTATGTAGTCGCGATGATTGGGGAAGCCGTCAATGTTAGCTGCCGGGGATGTCGGCGGATACTCCGCAAAGCCACGGGGATTCCCGAAATAGTGCCCTTTGGGATACGCAGTGCCTCCCGTTGAGGTCACGGATCCATTGCCGGAGGGCCAGGAGCTCGGGGGGGAAGCGCCCAAAAGATTTGTTAGGTCAACGGTGTCGAAACTCGCAATTTCGGTGGCGCCGTTGTAAAAAGTGACGACGTTGCCGAGGTTGCCGCCTGACCACCAAAATCCAACGTACTTTACAGGGGTAGGGAAAGCGAAGGTGAGAGCTGCGGTAGTGCTCGCCGACGTGCCGAAATAATTTGATCCAGGTCCGCCGAAAGCCGGCGTGGAAGTTGTGGCGGTGGCCCCTCCGTAAATGCCTGGAGTGCGATATAGGCAATCGGTCGGAGAGGCGACGGAAAGCGTGCCAATGGCGAGCGCAGTCGGACATGCAATTCCGCCTGACGTCGGAGACCCTCCCAAAGAATCGAAAGTTTCCGTTGTTCCTGCTGGGCTGAGTTCTGCACCATGAACTAGCGGGCCTGAAAGGTATAGAGCAATTCCACCACTAGTTGATGCGTAGGCCGGCGCCACGCCAACGGCTAGCGCGGCAATGAGCGTCGCGGAAATGCCGGCAATGCGTCGCGCTGACCGTCGAAGGCCTCCACTGCGGGAATTCAATCGTGAAGTAGTTGGACCGGTCGAAGCTTCATTACTCCGGGGCATCTGGTGGACCCTCCACAGTCTCGTCGTGCCAAAAATTGGAAACTTTCTTGGGCTAAAACACTTGAAAGATAGCGACCGGTGGCTTTGTCAGCTCACACTTTCGAGGGTTTCCCCTCACCAAGGGTTTCCCCTCACCCTATGCCCTGTTAGCGTTCCCCTGTGACTAAGCCTCCGCGTCGGGTTTTGGTCGTCGATGACGACGTGTTGTTGGCATCGCTCGTGAAGAAATCCCTCACATCAGAGGGGTTTGTTGTGGAGACGGCGGTGAGTGCAGCGGAGGGCCGTCGCAAGGTCAACGCCTTTGACCCAGACCTGGTGTTGCTCGACCTCGCGTTGGGGGCTGGGCCAAGCGGTGTTCACCTCGCCCACGCGCTGACGGAGCGGCGCCCGGATGTCGCCATCCTGGTGCTGACAAAGTATCCAGACGCCCAGAGTGCGACCTCAGATGGTGTCGATCTCCCGGTGGGCGTTGGTTTCCTGCGCAAGCAACTGGTGTCTGAGCCTGACCAACTGGTGGCCGCTATCGAACAGGTCTTGGCAGATCGCCCTGACCAGATTCGCCAGGATAAGAGCCCCCGAAGGACCTTTCCCGAGTTACCCGATAAGGGCATCGTCGTCTTGAGGTTACTCGCAGAAGGACACAGCAACCAGGAAATCGCTAAGCGCACCTCGCTGAGCGTTAAGTCAGTAGAGAGATGGCTGGAGCGCATCTACCGAGAAATGAAACTCGACACCGATGGCAGTGTCAACCTGAGGGTTGCAGCGGTTCGGCGCTACCTCAAAGAAACTGGCGCAGCCGACCGGGGTTAGTGATGAAGAACTTCTTTCTCAACAATTTCAGCCCTTCCGCGGTTTTTTCATGGCCGGTTTTTCTCTTCTCCCTTCTGTGGGCGATCATGACAAACTTCACCGATGTTGATAACAACCCACCCGGAAACTATCTTCTGCGCATCGCCTCCGTCGCCGCCGCCCACCTGGTCGCCTTTGCAGTCCTCGGAATTTTCCAGGCGCTGAGTCGCCTGGCTCCTGTGCTGGTTGGGGCAATCGCGGTAGTGCCAGTGGTGGTGGTGGCGAGCCTCGCACGAGGCTGGGCCGTTTTCACCTTGCTCAACAGCTTCGGTCATGACAGCGAGGATTTACTGAGCTACCGACTGATGGGATCCGTGACCAACATCGGCATGTCCATCATCGTGACCGCAGTTGTTGTGCACCGCGTTCGCAACCATCGAGAGAGCAGGCGCGCGCTCCTAGCGGAACGCCTACGCCTCGTCGAGGTCCGTGACCATGCGCGAGGGCGGATGCAGCTGATGACGCAGAAAACGCTCGACGACGTGCGAGCGGCGATCACCGCCGCTCTCGATCTTCAGCAATCGCGTCCAGCCCAAGCCACCGCTGATCGCATTCAACGGACGATTGATGAGATTGTCCGACCGGTGAGCCACAGGCTCGAGCAGGAACAGTTTGCGTGGGAGCCTGCGGTGCTAGATAGAGCAGCGGGGTCATTGAATTGGCGCGATGCCCTGTCCAACGCGCTCTCAGCAACACACCTGTATCCACGAGATATTGCCCTCGCCATTACTGCGATCGCGCTGTCAACGACACTACGCAACCAGGCCCCCCTGGAGGCCCTGTATGTTCTCGCCTGCGCTCTCCTGGGGACGTGGTGCACACTGCTTCTTACTCGCCGGTTTGTCAGCTCTCGCCGCTCGGCCTGGGCAGAGCGAACCTCGATGGCGCTCGGAGCCGTCGTTGCCGGGATAGCCACTGGTCTGTCTACCCTGCCAGTGAAGTTAGGGACGGAACAGCCGTTCTCGTTGGTTGTTCAAGCACCCCTGTTCACGCTGATGTTCACCGTGTTTTTTGCCCTGGCAGGGTCAGCAACCAAACAGGCCTCCACCGCGACCGAGCGACTGCGCGAAACCACTGCGGAGCTTGCCTGGGAAGTTGCCAGGCTCTCCGAAGAATACCGCCACGCAAGGCTCACTCTGGCCCGAGCCCTCCACGGAAAAGTTCAAGCGGGCATGATGTCATCTCTGATGAGACTGCGTCAGGCCATCAGAGATGACGACGATGGCCTGGAAGAGATGGTCGATCACACGCGGGGGGAACTTGGGTCGCTCATCAATTCTCTCGGCGTAAGCGAATCTATTGCCCCCCTGTCCTTTGACGCCGTCATCGCCGACCTGGCAGACACGTGGGAGGGGATTGCCCAATGCACCATCACGGCTCACTCTGATACTGAAGACCTTCTCGCGAACGACCCGATAGTGATGTCCGCACTGGCCGAGTTGATTCCTGAACTCACTTTCAACGCTGTGAAGCACGGCGGCGCAACCACAGTCGATTTCGAACTTGACCTGCAGGACGAAAGGACCCTCCGAATGGTGTGCGCCGACAATGGTTCTCGTCCTCCTGACGCCGGACGGGTCGGGTTGGGAACCAAACTCCTGGACGAGTGCTCCTCGAGCTGGAACCGCACCAATGATTCCTCGGGCACAGTGACTGTCGCCTATGTGCCCTACGCCAGCTACGAATCGCTGCGCATGGCATCCAGCTAGGTAGCTTCCTGGCAACGCGCAGTAGTCAAAAGCCCCGCACAACATCGGCCACACCCACACAGTGACAATCGTCACTGACTGGCTTTGCCTACACGCTGTGAAGCACATGCACTCAGCGCAGATGCTGGCTCGACGCTCGGGAACTTAGGACGTTTCCCCGGTTGTGGTCGGGCCGGCGGCCCGATTCAGCGTCCAACTGACGCGCCGGGGCTTGGTGACTAGCGTAGGGAGCGTGGCTGCTGCAACCACGAGGGCTTCGGCCCACCAATACAGGATGGGGTACACCGGGGCTAGTGGCCAGAGCTTCCAGATTGTCCTGTCATGGTTGCCATCCAAGTGCATACCCCAGAAGATTTGAACCAGAGCAATACCAATGGTCATCGCTCCCCAGTGGGAAATAATGAGCGAGTTTCCGACATCGGGGCCTCCGAGGGCCAGAGCGACAATCCACAGCACTGTTGCCAGCCACAACAGGTGGCACCACACCACAGACAGGAATGCCTCTAGGAGGAGGGGGAACATCGGCCAACGCCTCTCCCTTACTAGGCCCACGCCGTGCGCTTGGAGCACCCGGATCAACCCGCTACTCCACCGATAGCGCTGATGCCACCATTGCGACAGTGTCTCTGGGACTCTCATCGCCACCAGCGCTGCCGGTTCATACACGCAACGATAACCAGCTCGGTGCACTCGCCAGGTGAGCTCGATGTCCTCTGTGGGGTGGACGGAGGAAAAGCCGCCGAGCGCCAACACAACGTCTCGTCTCAGTACTGACAAAACGCCAGAGATCGTGTTGATTCTGCCCCACGCGGACTGGCCCCTTCGCAGTGCCGAAATGGTGGATGTGAATTCGATTGCCTGTAGCTTGGCCCACAACCCTGATGCGTTGACGACACGGGGGTTTCCAGTGACCGCCGCAATGTCACGGTGCTTGATGAAGTAAGGCACCATGCGGTTCAGCACATTCGCCGCCGGCGCGGCATCAGCGTCCATTATGAGGACGATTTCACTGGTTGCTAGAGCGAATCCCTCATTGAGAGATTCTGATTTGCCTAGCGGTTCTGGGTGCGAGAGCACCTGCACGGAGGGATTATGGGACAGGGTCGCCAGTTGTTGCGCCGTGCTGTCCTTCGACCCATCGTCAACAACAATCACTTGAAGTTGAGGCCAGTCAATCTCGAGAATCGCTGAGACGGTGTCGACAATGGTTCGCTCCTCGTCGCGCGATGGCACAATGACCGTCACCAGCGGCCAGCGCTCCCGGGCGCGATCTAGGTCCTCACGGTGGGGGAAATAGCGCTCGGTAGCCTCGCTCTGCCGGTCGAGAAGAAGACTCCTGGATCCGTTGACCACCAATGCCGCAACCACCAGAGGAAAACCGGCAAGAAAAGTCATACATAGCCAATACGCGGGGCTCTCCGAGAGTGCGAGGAAGAAGTCGGTCATCGACGCTGCTGACCCATTGCCGCTTGTCTGACCAGGGGGATTCCGACTACGGAAAACACGAACGCCGCTGACCACACCACCACGCCCACGACAAAGTCACGCAAGGAGCGGTCCATAAACCACCAGGTGTAAACACCCCACGAAAACCAGCCCACCCAAAAGAGCGCGCCAATCAAGCGATGACCCGCAGAGGTAAGTGCCGCCGGATTATCCGCACCCGTCTCGACTACGCGGCCACCAGAGGGTGTTTCCCGCTCCGGTGGGGCCTGAGAGGTTCGGCGGTGTCTACCGGGGAGAGAGGTCACTACCTCACGAAGAACTCGTGGCGACCCTCCATCAGCATGCTTATGCATTCCGAGAGGCTACCAATTTGGTCGATGAATCGATAGGAGGCCGGCTCAAAACTGCCGCGAGCTGGCCTGCTACTGGATAGACCGAACCAGTCCCGAGTCGTATCAGACCCGCAGCCACCGCTAGTGCCACCGCACTCGCGAAGAGTTCTCAGTGGTGGCCAACTCCTGGTGCCACAGGCTCTGGCGGTATGACCAGAATCGCGACCCAGCACCTGGCACCCAGATGGCCGGGGCATAGTAGATTGCCGTCATTGATTGTTGTTGGAGAGGCGTGTAGTGATTCAGCTCAGCGAATTTTTCCCCCCTCGGCCCGAGTCTTCTTGGAAGCTAATGAAGCAAGCCGGGGTCAACCATGCGGTGGGAATTTTGAACGGCGGAGAGCATGACCAGACCATGTTCCAGTCTGTGGGAGGTGCCGGGTGGGAACCCGATCATCGAGATGAGGCTCCTTGGAGCCTGCCAGCAATCAAGCATGACAAGGAAGTTTTTGCCCAATGGGGATTCGATTTGGTGGCGATTGAAGACACGGCCCCCATCGACAAGATTCGCCTGGGCCTCGAAGGCCGCGACCAGCAAATTGATCAGGTCATCGAGCAAATTCGGGCAATGGGCGCTTTGGGCATTGAGGTTCTCTCGTATAACTGGATGGCATGTTCTAGTTGGGCACGAACAGACATCGCGATCCCGGACCGCGGCGGTGCTCTGGTAACCGGATACGTCAGAGAGGTTGCCCAGGCGGGCCCACAACTTCGCGCGGAGGGCGAAACCAGCCCCGAGTCCATGTGGGAAGCATTGGAGTACTTCCTCCAGGCGGTGGTCCCGGAAGCTGAACGGGCTGGCGTGAAGCTTGCACTTCACCCCGACGACCCCCCGCAGTTTATCGATCGCGGTGTCCCGCGGATTATGAGCTCGGTTGCGGCGTTTGAGCGAGCACTGCGACTCTCGGACTCCGATTCTCACGGCATTACCTTCTGCCAAGGCAATTTTGCTCTGATGGACGAAATTCTCTCGGGAGCGACCACGATGGCTGACGTCATTCGAGGTATTGGTGCATCACGAATTCCCTTCGTGCACTTCAGGGATATCCGAGGAACGGTAGAGAAGTTTCAAGAAACATTCCACGACGACGGCCAAACCGACATGGCCGCATGTTTTCAGGCCTATAGCGACATTGGATTCGACGGCGTGATGCGCCCCGACCATGTTCCGACCCTTGAAGGGGAGTCAAACGAGAGGCCGGGATATCACATGCTCGGACGTTTGTTCGCAATCGGATACATACGAGGCTTGGAACACGCCGCTTACGGTCATCCAGCTTCTCGCGCATGATCCGAGGCGGTCTCTCTGCTATCCAGGCGCTGCGACCCTCGGGAACTAGAGAACGAGCCCCAAAGCCAACGCCAGAGCCATCACCAGCGCTGCTGCCATGGACAGACGGAATGGGAGCGCCCCTGGTTGGAACATCCTTGAGCGTAGCGCTCCCACAACACTAAGTCCTGTCGCAATGACAGCCGCGGGGGCCGTATAGGGAAGGCTTTCGAACCCAGCGCCCACCAGAAGCGCGACAGCTGATGCCAGGGTTAGGCCGACCAGGGCACCAGGCACTCCATCGCGGCCGATTCTCTGGGGCAGTCCGCGAACCCCCTGCTCGCGATCCACCGCAAGGTCCGGCAGCACATTGGCGAAATGAGCGGAGAGACCAAGGCTTGCGGCGACAAAGACTACCCACCACCCGGGGAATTCCGCGGAGGGGCTTGCGTAACCGACAAGGACGGGCAGTGCACCAAACCCGAGTGCGTAACAGACCCCAGACCACAGAGTGGCTTTGAGGCCTAGGTTATAGGCCCAACCCGCCAGCAGGAAAACTCCTTGCCACAGGCCCACCAGTGGATGAATCAGCAACGAGAGAATGACAGAAGCAAGCGCTGCCCCACCTGCCACGCTCCACGCCACGCCCGGTGGCAACACGCCCTGGGCAATGGGCTTATCCCATCGTCCAGCCTGAAGATCCCTAGGAGCGTCAAGGGCGTCATTGGATAGCCCCACGGACACTTGGTTGAGGAAAACTGCAAGAACAACGACTATGCCGGTCGACCAGGGAACTGACATCGCCACCGCAAGCAGCGCCGCCAACACGGTCACCGCAGCAGTCGGCCCGACGTGGATCGCGGCCACTAATGCTCGGATGATTATCATCTGGCGTCACGAAGCCACAGCGTTGGAATTCTTGCCACGAGCGAAAACTAGCAGTCGGGATTGGTTTTTGGAGGGTAGTCGTGGTTTGACTCCTAACGCGTTGGCCCCCAGACCTCGAGCACTTGGCACTCCCTTCACTTGCCAACCCACGATCTGTGGTCGCGAGAGCCACGCCGAGCTCCACTGCCGGATGCAAAACACTGGCATCTGGCATCCTCAAGGACATCGATGCTCGCGTTCGAGCGAGACCATCGACAACTGGAGAATTCCCGAACATGCTCCAGTCGGCTGGCGTGGGCTACAGGGCGCGCAGGGACTGAAGCTGCGTCACGTGTTTCGGGGTGAGCTCATCCAGTTCCGTGACACCCAAGAGCTTCATCGTGCGCGTCATCTGCTCGGAGAGAATCTCGAAGGTGCGATTGACTCCGGCTTGCCCACCGGCCATCAAGCCATACAGGTAGGCGCGACCGACGAGGGTGAATCTGGCGCCCAGAGCAACAGCGGCAATAATGTCGGCACCCGACATGATTCCGGTGTCCAGGTGAATCTCAGCGTCCTTGCCCACTTCTTTGACGACCTTTGGGAGCAGGTGGAAGGGAATGGGTGCTCGATCGAGCTGGCGGCCACCGTGGTTGGAAAGCACGATAGCATCCACCCCAAGCTTGGCGAGCTTCTTGGCGTCATCAACGGTCTGAACACCCTTGACGACCAACTTGCCGGGCCACTGCTTCTTGACCCATGCGAGATCGTCAAACGTCACAGTCGGATCGAACATGAAGTCCAAGAGCTCAGCCACGGTGCCCTGCCACTCAGAGAGCGAGGCGAACTGGAGGGGTTCTGTCGTGAGGAAATCCCACCACCACCAGGGGCGAGGAAGGGCGTTGATGACGGTGCCAAGAGTCAAGGCTGGCGGAATCGAGAACCCATTGCGCTTGTCGCGGAGTCTCGCTCCAGCAACAGGCACATCCACGGTGACCATCAACGTGTCATAGCCGGCCTTGGCGGCGCGGTCGACAAGCTCCATAGACTTCTCGCGGTCTTTCCACATGTAGAGCTGGAACCACTTCCTCGCATCCGGACTGGCCTCAGCCACCGCCTCAATGGATTGAGTCCCCATGGTCGAGAGCGAAAAAGGAATCCCCCACTTCTCGGCCGTCTGCACGCCAGCAATCTCACCCTCGGTGTGCATCATGCGGGTAAAGCCAGTCGGCGCAATACCCACGGGTAACGCGCTGACTTTACCGAGAACTTCACGGGAGAGGTTCACCCTCGATACATCCCGCAAAATCGCCGGGTTGAACTCGATATTGGTAAACGCTTCGCGAGCGCGAGCGAGCGAGAGCTCCGCCTCAGCGGAACCATCGGTGTAGTCAAAGGGGGCTTTTGGTGTGCGGCGCTTCGCGATGTCGCGGAGGTCCCAGATAGTGAGCGCCCGCTCCAGGCGACGCTTTTTGCCGTTCAGCTCCGGCTTGCGGAACTTCATGAGCGGCGCCAATTCACTGGGTCGGGGGAAACGTCTCTTGACCACGGGGACCTATTCTTTCCTTGTCTTAGTGCGAGTGCCTGGAGGGAGAAGAGCCGCTGAAACCTTCGAGGAAGTCTAGGTCGGCACCGCGATCGGCGCCGGTAACGTGCTGAACATAGAGCTGTTCCCACCCGCGAGTCGCTGGAGCGACCTGTGGGGTGAATGCCTTCAGCCGCTCGGCAAGCTCTTCGTCTGAAATATCCATCCTTATCAGGCGGGCTTCCGCATCGAGTTCAATGATGTCCCCCGTTCGAACCACGCCGAGAGGGCCGCCGGCGGCCGCCTCAGGGGTGACGTGCAACACACACGTGCCAAAGCCGGTGCCACTCATGCGGGCGTCAGAAACACGAACCATGTCGGTAACACCGGCATCAAGGAGTTTCTTGGGAAGTGGCATGTTGCCGACCTCTGGGAAGCCCGGGTAACCCTTGGGACCAGCATTTCGGACAATCAAGACGGTGTTAGCGGTGACATCGAGGTTCGGGTCATCAGCAACAGCCATGTACTCTTCGTTGGTATCAAAAACCAACGCAGGGCCACGATGCTTGAGCAACGACGGGGTGGCAGCAGAGATTTTGAGCACGGCACCGTTTGGCGCCAAATTTCCCTTGAGAACTGCGGTGCTGGATCCAGCAGGCTGCACGGGCTTTTCCCACGTGGCGATGACTTCTCGGTCATAGCAGGGCGCATCGGCAATTGCTTCCCCGATGGTTTTGCCAGAGACCGTCATCGCATTGAGGTGCAGCACCGGGCTCAGCTCTTTCATCACGGCGGGCACTCCACCGGCGTAATAGAAATCCTCCATCAGGTACTGTCCCGAGGGCATGAGATTCACGAGCAGTGGCACCTTGCGACTAATCGCATCGAAGTCATCGAGTGTCAGCTCGATACCAAGGCGACCAGCCATTGCCAAAAGGTGCACAATCGCGTTGGTCGATCCTCCTAGGGCGGCGTTCACGATAATGGCGTTCTCAAAGGAATCTTTGGTCATCACCTTGGACATGGTCAAGCCCTCGTCCACCATGTCCACGATGCGACGCCCAGCCAGCTGCGCCATGGCCATGCGCCTGGAGTCCACGGCAGGAATGGCGGCGGCTCCGGTGAGCTGGAGACCCAGTGCTTCGACGATAGACGCCATCGTCGACGCAGTGCCCATGGTCATGCAGTGACCGGCACTTCTGGCCATGCAGGCCTCTGCTTCATAGAGGTCTTCGGTGGACATTCGCCCAGCGCGGTGCTCCTCGGTGAACTTCCAGACATCCGTTCCCGAACCGATGTCGCGGCCGCGGAATTTGCCATTGAGCATGGGTCCACCAGTGATCATCAAGGAGGGTAAATCCACACTCGCTGCACCCATCGCAAGGCCCGGGGTGGTTTTGTCGCAACCGGTCAACATGACAACACCGTCGAGAGGATTAGCGCGAATCAGCTCCTCGGATTCCATGGCCAGCATGTTGCGATAGAGCATGGTGGTGGGCCGCATCATCGGCTCCCCCAGGCTCATTACGGGGAACTCCAGAGGGAAGCCACCGGATTCCCAGACCCCACGCTTCACAGCGTCTGCAACGCCACGAAGGTGGGCGTTGCAGGGGGTGAGCTCTGACCACGTTGTCGCAATTCCAATAACAGGGCGACCATCAAAAACGTCAGGAGCGAAACCTTGGTTGCGCATCCAGGACCGGTGGATAAATCCGTTGCGTCCGGTGCCGCCAAACCACTCCTGGCTGCGACGAGCTGGGTCAGCCTTGCGGCTATGTTCGGACACGGACCGACCCTTCTACGATTTCTGAAAATCCTATAGGATTTGTGGCAGCCCTGGGATTCCCTAATGCTGACCGTATCGAGAAAGAGCTGTAATGAGAATTGGCCGCGTTGGAGCTGTTGGCAAAGAGAAGCCCGTCGTGTTCCTGAGCCCCGATTCCGCGGTCTATGTCGACTCCCTCATCAGTGATTGGTCGCGTGACGCGCTAGAAGCTGGGGCATATGAGTCTGTCCTAGGAGCACAACTTGATTCTCTCCCTGCGGTGGACCTCGCGGGCACCAGAATCGGGTCGCCCGTGGCACGCCCGACAAAAATCATCTGCATTGGTCTGAACTACCGCAAGCACGCCGAAGAGACCGGTGCGGCCATTCCTACCGAACCCGTGGTGTTTTTGAAAGCCCCCGACTGCCTTGTTGGTCCTTTCGATAACATCGAGGTTCCACCGGGCTCCACTGCGACCGACTATGAGGTCGAGCTTGGCATCGTCATAGGTAAGCGCTTGCGCTATGCCGCCAGTCACGACGAGGCTCAAGCGGCCATCCTCGGCTACACCGTCTGTCAGGACGTCTCCGAGCGCCACTGGCAGATTGAGCGCGGAGGGACGTGGGACAAGGGCAAGGCCTTCCCAACATTCAACCCGTGCGGTCCCTGGATTGAAACCGACGCGTCATTCAACCCGCAGAAAAAGACCATGAGCTGTAGCGTCGACGGCGTCGTCCGCCAGAACTCGGACACCGGAGACATGATCTTCCCGGTTCTTGAGATTGTGCGCTACGTCAGCAACTGCATGGAACTTTTCCCCGGCGACATCATCAACACCGGCACTCCTGCCGGTGTTGCCATGGGCATGAAGCCCACCCAGTACCTCACGGTCGGCCAAAGCGTGGAAACCACCATTGAGGGTCTCGGAACAATCAGGTCAACCTGTGTTGACCCGATTATGAACTAGGCAGCCTCTAGAGCAATCCTGGCCACTGCTCATCCGAGACGTTTTGGATGACAACTGGTCTAACAAAGCGCATCATCGCCTGCGATCCCACCGAGGTGTGGAGAACCGACGTTGAGGCTGGGTATGGTCCACCGTGGTGTTGCCACGGTGTCACAGCAAGGCCGGTGGGCCACCCGTTCACCACTACGCGCCCAGCGATGAAGGACAACTCATCCACCAGGTGGCTGGCGAGAGCTCCATCGACGTCTGGCACCGCGTGCACCGTTGCGACAAGCGCGCCCTCTAGGCGCTCAATCGCCACATCAAAATCTCCCTCTGATTCGCATCGCACAAGAAGTCCGACAGGCCCAAAACACTCCTCGAGCAGTTCATCGGCGTGCTTTACAAAATTGTCGAAACCAGTGGCGAGCAGCGCTGGCGCAACTGACAAATCTGCTCCAGCAGAGATGGGAATTAGCTCAGCAACACCGGTGACGTCAGCAACCCCAGACACCCCCTGTATATAGCGCTCTAGTGACAGGGGGCTCAGCAAGGGACCAGGCGCAACGGCGGAGAGCTCGTGGACAAGGCCATCGATGAAGGCCTGATCATCGGGAACAAAGATCACGGAAGGCTTGGTGCAGAGTTGCCCACGTCCCATGGTGAGCGAGGCGGCCAATTCGGAGGCGAGTTCATCGCGGCGGGCGGCAAGGGCTGCCTGCGTGATAAACACCGGATTGATGCTCCCCAGCTCGCCGTAGAACGGAATGGGCTGAGGGCGAGAGGTCGCTATGTCGAACAGCGCGCGACCCGCCTTCTGCGAACCCGTGAACGCACCGGCGTGAACGGCCGGGTGTGACACAAGCGCGCTCCCCGCTGCCATGCCCTTCACGCTCTGCAGAACATCGGCGTCGCACCCAGCGCCAGTCAGTGCTAAACGCGCGAGCTCCATGAGCCTCTGCGCAAGGTGCGGGTGGCCGGGGTGGTCTTTGACAATAACGGTGCAGCCCGCTGCAAGGGCACTCGCCGTGTCACCACCGAGCTGCCCAAAAGCAAAGGGAAAGTTTCCCGCTCCAAAAACGGCGACAGGCCCGAGTGCCACATATCTGCGCACTAAGCGAGGGTGGCCAGCCGGCGGCGAACCCGGCACTGCCTCATCGATTTCGGCGGCCAACAGCTGACCAGTCTCGAGTTCCTCGGCGAAAAGACGCAGCTGGAAACTGGTGCGGGCTATTTCTCCCACCAGACGGTCTGCCCCCAGTGCGGTCTCCTGATGCGCAAGCTCAGCCAGTGGAGTGGGATCCGCATCCAGAGCCTCAGCAATCGCCCGAAGAGCGCGGGCGCGCTCCGCGGGTGCCACCTTTGCCCAGTGTGAACTCGCGGCCACCGAGCGTGCCACCACCGCGTCGACCTCAGCAGGGGTGGACTCAGCAATTGGGTCGAACTGAGCTTCCCCGGTAAAGGGGTTAATGGAGTTCAGTGTTCCCACGGTGTGTCCTCGAATTCTCTGGTGTCTCTATTGGCTTCGCAAACGGACGTGTTGTGGCCCGAGGTCGGAAGTCTTACCAACCCCCAACAGCTTCATGGTGTTATCCATCTCTAACCGGAAGATATCGGACATGCGGTCCACACCGGCCTCTCCCGCGGCCATCAGCCCATAGAGGTAGGGGCGGCCGATGAGGGCGGCATTCGCCCCCAACGCAACCGCGGCAAGAACATCCCCGCCGTTCAGAATCGAACCATCAATGTAGATTTCCATGGAATTTCCGACCGCCGCACGAACCTCGGGAAGGATTTCCAGCGGAACGGTCCCGCGGTCCATCTGGCGGCCCCCGTGGTTGGACAGGACAATGCCCTGAACACCGATTTTTTTGAGCGCCAGGGCATCCTCAACGGTCTGGATGCCCTTCACGATCAATGGCCCGCCCCATTCCTTCTGCAACCACGGGATGTCTTTCATGGTGACTGTGGGGTCAAAGATTAGTTGAGCAAGTTCGAAGAGTGAGCGGTCATAGCCGCGCATGGCAGCGAATTCCAGTGGCGGGGTGGTCAACATGTTGGCCCACCACTTGGGTTTTGTCGCCATGTTGAGAAAGGTCTTCATGGTGATTTTCGGGGGAACGGTGAGTCCGTTGCGCGTATCGCGCAGCCGCTGTCCGCTGACCGGGGTATCAACCGTCAGGACAAGCGCCTCAAAGCCTGCACGCTTCGCCTGCTGGATGAAGTCCCTAGACTGATCCCTATTCTGCCAGAGATAGAGCTGGAACCATTTGCGACCTTCAGGCGTAGCGCCCACGAGGTCTTCTGGTGACACCGTGCCCATGGTCGAGAGGCTGTACACGAGGTCATTCTTTGCCGCAGATGCTGCCACCGCGTACTCACCGCGATAGTGCATCATGCGGCTGTAGCCCGTAGGGGCAAAGATTATGGGCATCGAGGTGGGTTTTCCAAGAATCGTGGTTGTCAAATCGACATTCGCCACCCCCGTCAGCACCCGTGGTCTGAACTCCACCCTCTTAAATGCCTCCTTGGCTCTCTGAATGCTGAGTTCCTGAAGAGCGCCCCCTTCGACATAGTCGAAAACAGAGCGTGGTACCCGCTTGGCGGAGAGGTCACGCAGGTCTGACACCGTGAGCGCCCTCTCAAGCCCGCGGTCACGTCGCTCAAAAGTCGGCCACGACCAGCCAAGCATCGGCTTAATGCTGCTCCAGCGAGGAAACTGTCGCTTGACACTCACGACAGCAGGCCCCCCAGGCGATAGGCACTAATGGCGGTCGTGGACCAGAGCGCTTCTTTCTCAGCTACCGACCAGTCGCCAGTAAGTGTCTCGATGATGCCGACGACCTCTTTGTAGCTCCCCCCTAGCAGGCACACAGGCCAGTCTGAGCCAAACATCATGCGCTCGGGCCCAAAGTTTTCGGTAACCACG
>CAEZTM010000032.1_pt1 | contig 15774 bp, 16 predicted proteins | sample 7264211 | NCBI WGS metagenome assembly CAEZTM01 (sample SAMEA6813804, study PRJEB35770) | uncultured Actinomycetes bacterium | biome: Freshwater; feature: Freshwater reservoir; material: water | place: Czech Republic | collected 2017-08-18 | depth 0.5m m | reverse complement strand
TGACCACCGGTCTCGTGAGAAAGAATATGCCGACCCCTATCGCAGCTCCCACGAACAGTGAGCCAGCGACAGAGGTGGACTTGGCCAGCAGGACCACTCTGGTTGCGTAAAAGGGGTCTACGAGGTCTCGCCTGGGGGCTACGTGCAACCGCTGCCTAATCGGCCAGGCGATAGCGAGAATCAGGGCTCCCAGTAGCCCGAGCCCCACTCCCCACGACCACGGTGGGACAATGACGGGCTGGCCAAGCGCGCTCAGTACGCCATCGAGAGCCCACGCCACCACTCCACCGATGATTGCGACGATGACCATCGTGGTGGGCCTTGTGTGAGTCATGGGGCGTCCGGGGCTAGGCCGCCAAGCAGCGTGGCGACCAGGCCGCGCCCCGGCAGCACAGCCTCGGGGTCCACCTCGTTCCAGGGTTCCAAAACAAAACGTCGTTCATGAGCACGGGGGTGCGGGAGGCTCAAGCTCGGACTCTGCACAACAAGATCGCCATAGGTGATGAGGTCGAGATCGAGAGTGCGATTGGCATAGCGCTTCGTATCGCGCTGATCCCCGCGGACTCGACCGTGTGCTTGCTCGATGCCAAGGAGGAGCCCCAGCGTCCGCTCGGGAGACCACGCTGAATCGAGCAGAATCACTTGGTTCAGATAGCGGGGGGCTTCTAGGTCCACACCGTCGGCCCCCAGGGCGAGCGTTTCCCGCACGCTCGAGGCGGCCCGAAGCACAAAACCTTCGGCGGCGCGAATATCGGCAAGCGCCCTCTGCGCTAAATCTTCCCGGTCACCGAGATTTGATCCCAGTGCCACGACACAGGGCGTCCATCCATCCGTCATGACATCACCTGGGATCTTTCTCGATAGACCGTGACAGAAACCCCCGCAAGGCTCACCGGCATAGGTGCCGAGGGCTTATGAATCGTCACTCGGGCCGCTAGAGCCTGGTCAAAAACAAAAATGGCTCGAAGTACCCGAAGAGCTAGTGCCTCCAGAAGATTGAGCGGCTCCCCGGCAACAGCGTCTCTCACCGCCACAGCTAGGGCGCCGTAATCCAGGGTGTCCTCGAGAGCATCGGTGTTGGCGGCCCGGCTCACATCGACCTCAACGTCGGCATCCACGACAAAAAGCTGTCCATCAGAACGCTCGTGGTCGAAAACGCCGTGATGGGCAAAAACCTCAATCCCGCTGAGATGGATAGTGTCGTTCACTGCCGGCCCCCTTGCGCTACAGCCTGCCAGACATCCAATACACGAGAGTGAATCAACGGTTCGTGGACGCGGAGCCCCCAGATCCCTCGCTCGGCAAGAAGAGCTCCCACAACGGCAGAGGGCTCGTCGCGCTGCGCGATCTCGTGACCCTCCGGCAGGAGTTCGCCCAAGAATCGCTTGCGGGAGACACCCACTAGGACGCGGAAACCCAGTGCCACGATCTCGTCTATTCCCGCCAGCAACTGCCAGTTGTGAGCAGAAGTCTTCGCGAAGCCCACACCCGGGTCCAGAATGATGCGCTCGGGCCTAATGCCTGCCTCGAGTGCCATTGAGACTCTCTCGCGCAGCTCGTTTCTCACGTCCTTGGCAACAGTGTCGTAGTGCGCTAGATCATTCATCACATCGCTGTGACCCCTCCAGTGCATGATGACGTAATCGACATCTGCCTCTGCCACTACACGGAACATGTGCGGGTCGGCCAGTCCCCCCGACACATCGTTCACGATGGTCGCACCCGCATCGAGTGCCGCACTGGCCGTTGAGGCGTTCATGGTGTCAATGCTCGAGACATCACCGCGCTTGGTGAGAGCTTCGATGACCGGAATGACGCGCTCTTGTTCAGCCTCCGGGGTCACCCGAGGGGCACCGGGCCTCGTGGATTCACCGCCGACGTCGATGACGGCAGCGCCGTTCTTGAGAAGCGTTGTGGCCTGAGCAAGTGCTCGATCATGGGAGAGAAACTGCCCTCCATCGCTGAAGGAATCAGGGGTGACGTTGAGCACCCCCCACAAGGCTGGCCGGGACGTGTTCACGCCCAGTCTTTTCCTCCTGCGAGCATCAGCGCTTCGTGCCGGGCAGTGCCCTTGGCGAGTGTGCCCTCGGCCGCTACGGTAACCGTCGTGAGTTTCTGTTTTGGTCCACGATAAGCGACACATCCGTGAACGGCTGAGATCAGCGCGAGAGCACCCAATGCCACACCCGAGGACACCAACGAGTGGACAATCATTTCGCCAACGCGCTCTTGAAGCTGGGGCCTCCGGGAAATCACCTCGACCAAGGTCACCAACGTGCCAAGACCCACAATCCGGTCGCCTGGCGCATAGACAACGCTGACAACCCCGTCGAAGGGGAGCAGATGGTGCTCACACAGGGAGTGAAAACTGATATCGCGCATCGCAACGAGCTCGCCGCGCTCGTTGTCTTCGGTGGCGACCGGGCGAGCATCTACGAGAACGCCAACCGGGTCAACACCAACACCGGAATAGAGCTCGGTGAAGAGCTCAGCAACCCTCTCTGGCGTATTCACCAGTCCCTCGCGCCGGGGATCCTCACCGACGGCGACCAAGATGTCGTGAACCGCTCGCGTCAGTGCCTCGCTATCCACGATCACCGTCGGTGGCGTCACGCCTCATTGCCCTGGGCTTGGCTTGGTCGCTGCGACTCGCCGGCTTCTTGCCAGGGGCCCGGGTCACCGGGCTCTTCTTCACCGGGACCGTCACGGGTCCCTTCGTGGACACGGGGCGCTTGGCGCTGGAGAGCCACTGCGGACGCTCGGGCAACTTTTTCACCCCGGCAAAGATTTCCGCCAGCTGGTTGTGATCCAGCGTCTCCTTGTCGAGAAGTTCCGTAGCGAGCCGATCGAGGATGGCACGGTTGGAATTCAACACTTTCCAGGCCTCGGTGTGAGCCTGGTCAATGAGCCGACGAACTTCCTCATCGACGCTGAAAGCAACGGCATCGGAGTAATCCCTCTGATGACCCATGTCCCGCCCGAGGAACACCTCGCCGCTGGCCTGCCCCAACTTCACCGCACCGAGGCCAGCGCTCATACCGTACTCGGTGACCATGCGCCTGGCGATCGACGTCGCTTTCTCAATATCATTCGACGCACCGGTCGTTGGATCGTGGAACACGAGTTCCTCCGCAACACGACCGCCCATTGCGTAGGTGAGCTGGTCAAGGAGCTCGTTGCGAGTTATCGAATACTTGTCATCGAGCGGCAACACCATCGTGTATCCGAGTGCCCTTCCACGTGGAAGAATTGTGACCTTCGTGACTGGGTCAGTGTTGCGCATCGCAGCGGCCGCCAGAGCGTGCCCACCCTCGTGATAAGCCGTAATGAGCTTCTCTTTATCGCTCATCATTCGACTCCTGCGCTGCGGACCCGCCATCACCCGATCGACAGCCTCATCCAGAGTCTCATTAGTAATGCTCTTCTTGCTGACCCGGGCGGTCAACAAAGCCGCTTCGTTCAGCACATTGGCCAAATCAGCTCCCGTGAAACCCGGGGTCTTTCTCGCCAACACAGCAAGATCGACGCCCTTAGCCATCGGCTTGCCCTTGGCGTGGACTTCGAGAATCTTCTGCCGCCCCTTCATGTCTGGGGCGTCGACCTGAATCTGGCGATCAAAACGGCCTGGACGCAACAGAGCAGGGTCCAAAATGTCGGGACGGTTCGTCGCTGCGATCAAAATCACATTGGTTTTGGGATCAAAACCATCCATCTCCACCAGCAACTGATTCAATGTTTGCTCGCGCTCGTCGTGACCGCCGCCCATTCCGGCGCCACGGTGTCGACCAACAGCGTCAATCTCGTCGACGAAAATGATGGCCGGCGCGTTCTCTTTGGCCTCTTTGAACAAGTCGCGAACCCGCGAGGCACCAACGCCAACAAACATCTCGACGAAGTCAGAACCAGAGATGGAATAGAACGGAACGTTGGCTTCGCCAGCGACGGCCCGCGCCAGCAGCGTCTTTCCCGTGCCCGGAGGGCCATAGAGCAGGACGCCCTTGGGGATTCTTGCCCCGACCTTGAGGAATTTCTCTGAGTCCTTCAGGAACTCCTTGATTTCGTGCAATTCCTCGATGGCTTCGTCGGCGCCGGCCACATCCTCAAACGTGACCGATGAGGTCTCTTTAGAGACCAGCTTCGCCCGGGACTTTCCAAACTGCATGACGCGCGATCCCCCACCCTGCATGGAGCTCAGCAGGAACCAGAAGATCAAACCAATAAGCACAAACGGAAGCAGCAAGCCAAGAAGGTTCACAAACCAGTTCGTCCTGGGAACCTCGTCGGTGAATTCAGCAACATCGGAGTTGGTGACGGCGTCCACAATTTCTTCGCCACGAGGTGCCACATAGTAGAACTGGACCTGGGTGCCAAGGTCATCGACATTGCTGGTCAACTCCAGGTCAACTCGCTGCTCAACATCGATGATGGTGGCACTGCGCACTTTATTGTCGCGCAGGAGCCCAAGCCCCTCCTGGGTCGACACCTCGCGGAAACCAGTGGCGGTCAGTAAGGAAATTCCAATAACAAGAACGAGGCCGCCGACCACGACATAGGGAAGGGGCCCTGTGAGGAGCGACTTAAACGTCGTTTTTTTCCGAGCCATACCTGCCTGTAGTGCCTTTCCCCGTCAATGTCGTCATTGGGACCAATCCACAAGGTTAGCGTGCAAAGACGGCGCCCAGGCAAGTGTTCGCCCCGGGCACAGACCCCTAGGTGCTATAGACCGAGGGCTTGAGGACGCCGACTCCGCGAAGATTCCGGTAGGACTCGGCATAGTCGAGCCCAAACCCCACCACGAAATCGTTCGCGATATCAAAGCCGAGGTAGTCGACCGTCACATCAACCTTCATCGCATCGGGTTTCCGCAGTAATGCTGCGACTTTGATGGTGGCCGCCTGGCGACTGGAGAAGTTCTCCAGGAGCCAGGACAACGTGAGGCCTGAATCGACGATGTCCTCGACGATGATCACGTCGCGGCCCTCCAGTGAGATGTCGAGGTCTTTCACAATCCTCACGACACCGCTCGATTGCGTGGACTGCCCATAACTGGAGACTGCCATCCAGTCAATTTCGATGGGGATATGAAGCTCTCTGGCTACATCCGCCATGACCATCACGGCTCCCTTCAACACGCCAATCAGAAGTGGCGTGGAGTGGGGGAAGTCTTTCTCAATGCCCCGGGCGATGCGGGCAACCCCCTCGGCAATCTGCTCGGGTGTGAGCACGACCGATTCAATATCATCTGCGACATCGCTAAATTCCATGGCCCGTTACTCCCCTTGGTCTATTGCACAATTCTCGCGTGAATAGCCGTGCCCTCGCGACCAACACGAGCGCCCGCTACATAAATCTCCGCTTGACCCCTCCAGGCGGTAATGAGAGCAGAAACCTCGCGAATGTGCTGATAGCTGGGACTGGGCGCCCCCACGCTCATAATCAGGAAGCGAATCACTCGAGAGCGCAACGCCTCAGGTTGGTCGGCAAGCCCCGCCACATCAACACTCCAGTGTCCCGGCGCGTGTTCGCTCGAGGCGCTCACAAAGAGCTGCTGCGCGAGATGGTCAAGAACAGCAGAGTCGTTGCGAAAGAGCTCGGCGCTTCGTGCAAGCGCTTGGGAGATTCCTGGGCCGAGGGTGGCCTCGATGAGCGGGAGGATTTCGGTGCGGACTCTCACTCGCGCGAAGCGTGGGTCAGAGTTGTGAGGGTCTTCCCACCAGCTTTCCCCAGCATCGGTGAGTGCCACTCGGAGCGCGTGTCGTTGCACCCCCAGTAGTGGTCGGTGATAAACACCATCCGCCTTGGCCATTCCTTTGAGGCTCCCGGGGCCACTGCCCCGGGCAAGACCGAGCAGCACAGTCTCGGCCTGATCATCCTCAGTGTGGGCGAGCAGTATCCCAGTCGCCCCGCTTTCTTTGAGGGCTTCACCAAAGGCGGCATAACGCGCTTGTCGCGCCGCGTCCTCGGGGCCTTCACCACTGCCCACCTGCACAACCTTCGTGAAGACAGGGGAGAGTCCCCACCGCCCAGCAGTGCTGGCGGCTCGGGAAACCACCTCGGCCGAATCCGCCTGAAGTTGATGATCAACAATGACAGCCCCGACCCTCATGCCAAGTTTTGGCAGTTCTGTCGCTGCCGCCCAGGCAAGAGCCAATGAATCCCCACCTCCACTGAGGGCAACGAGATAGAGCCCCTCTGCGGGGTGATCGAGTGACTGCGCCCATTCTCGAATGGCACGTCTCGTGTCGGCCATGGCAGGAGATAACCGTGGACGCCTGCCTGAGGTGCCGTCCCTGTCCACCCGGTAAGGTTACTTCACGAAACTTTCCACATAAGGAGACCCCGTCATGGCACACTATGCCGCTGTTATCGAAATCCCTCGTGGGAGCAGAAACAAGTACGAAGTTGACCACGAGACAGGCAGGGTGTATCTCGACCGAGTTCTCTACACCTCCTTTGTCTATCCGACTGATTACGGTTATTTCGAGGACACGCTTGGCCTCGATGGTGACCCTGTCGACCTTCTCTTGCTGACCGAATACCCACTCTTTCCTGGTGTTGGCGTGAAAGTACGTCCGGTTGGTGTTTTCAACATGACTGATGACGGCGGCAGCGATGCGAAGGTTGTTGCCGTTCCAGCCGGTGACCCTCGCTGGGATCACATTCAGGACCTGGGTGACATCCCCGAGTACACGCGTAAGGAAATCGAGCACTTCTTCGAGCACTACAAAGACCTCGAGCCCAACAAGTGGGTCAAGACCGAAGGCTGGGGCTCAGCGGCGGACGCCGACGAAGTGATTCAGGCCGGTATTGCTGCTTTTCCCGGCCACTAGGAGTTAGCCCAGTCGAATTCCTCGGTTGAGGAAGAACGGGTAGGGGTCCTGGGCGACCATGTTCTGCCGGGTCTCCAAGTGCAAGTGGCATCCAGTAGATCCACCCGTGTTGCCGATGCGCCCGATGAGCTGGCCGGTCGCCACCGTCTGTCCCGAGCGCACATACAGCGACCCGTTCTGCAAGTGGGCATAACCCGTGGTCACACCATCCTCGTGGGTCACACGAATAAAGTTCCCCGATGTTCCAAGCCACCCGGAGTAACTCACCCGGCCCCCCCTGGCTGCGTAGACGGGACGACCACACGCCGTTGCAAGGTCAATACCCGCGTGCAAGCGGGCAACGCCATAAATCGGATGCACCCGCATGCCAAAGTGGCTGGAGACATATCCCCCTGAGGGCCTCGCCCACCCAGCGCCACTGATCTGCCCAGGGTCAATCATGCCGGCAACGGTGCCGCCCTGTTGGGCCTTGGCTCTCTCAATCTCGCCTTTTTGGTAATCAGCCTCGGTGGCCTCGCGCTTTTCTATCAGCACCTCCAGCTGGGCTTCCAGTCGCGCACTGTTCTCCAACTGGGCCTCAACAGCGGCGTAGGCTCGCATCGCCGCGGCGTTTGCAGCTTCGTAGGCGGCCTCCGCGATGACCTGGAGCTCTTCCCTAATTTGTCGGGCCACTTCTGCCTGGTCGCTGAGAGACTGCGCGGCATTTTGATCGGCCAGCGCACGGGCATAGATGCCATCGGTCTGCTCTGCGATCTTGGCCGCGTAACCAATGCGGCTCAGGAGCTCAGTGGCGTTATCTCCGCTGATAAAGAGTGTTGCTGATAAATCAGCGCCGCCTACTCGGGCGAGCTCGGCGACAAACTGACCTGCCTGGAGGCGTGATTCCTCAGCGAGAATCTGGGCGGAATCAGCTTCGCTCTGGAGTTGTTGTTGACGGAAGGTTGCTTCGTCAAGCTCTGCAAGGGCCTCGTAGTAGACCTCGCCCAATCTAGCCGCCTCCATTTCGGCTTCGGCGGCTTCCTTTTCAAGCTTTTCGAGCAAAGCCATAATCTGCTTGACCTTGGCTTCAGCCCTTGCAACGTCCCGCCTGGCGTCTTGAACTTCTTCCCAGGTGGGGTATTCGTCCGCAAATGCGGGAGAATTGATGGGAACACCAATGCTCAGGACCATCACTAGAGCACCAATGGCTGCAAGCGTGGACACGACAAAGCGCGGGCGTGCGGGGGTCACGGAACATAACGATAGCCACATCTCCCCCAGAGGCCAGTATTTAGGCGGGGTGTGGCGCTAGAGACCCGGGGTTTGCATTAGCACCGCGGGCTCTCTAGACTCGGAGCTTGTTGTTATGCTTCGGCGAATAGCTTCGGCCCCATCGTTTAGAGGCCTAGGACGCCGCCCTTTCACGGCGGTAGCACGGGTTCGAATCCCGTTGGGGTCACCATATAATTTAATACGCAAGGCCCTGTAGCGCAGTTGGTTAGCGTGCCGCCCTGTCACGGCGGAGGTCGCGGGTTCAAGTCCCGTCAGGGTCGCGGTAGTGGGAGAGCCTCTCGTGAGAGAGGCTCTTTCTCCACCTGGCTCTGTAGCTCAGTTGGTAGAGCGTTCGACTGAAAATCGAAAGGTCACCGGATCGATGCCGGTCGGAGCCACAACATCATGCGGGCAGATGTGCCAGCATTCGTCTCGTGGAGATTAATACTCCACCAAGAACCGCAGGGATTCCGCCACCGGGGTGAACTGAGGATCCCACCCGCCACAACCATGGGTTTCGTGGCGAGTTATAGCCGGGCTTGTGTAAGGGTCCACTTCGCCACCAGGGCGCTGGTTCCCCATAGAGTGCTCCTCCCACGGCGCCAAAACCCTGGAAATACTCCGGATCAAGAATCATATGGTCGGTCATCATCTCGGTGATCGGCCGCGTGAGCCCAAGCACCTCCGAAAAGCGCCGTGACTCGCTTTGGACGAACTCGTCATCGATGCCAAAGGGTAGACCGTTTGGTGGAGCGGTCAACAAGAAAGCCGCTACTGAGCGGGTATTTGGATAGATTTGACCTGGTCGGTAGTAGTTCAAAAACGCCATCGTCTGCTGGGGCACCACGCGCTTGCCCAGCGCACCAAAAAGATCCGCTGGACGATCAGGCATCATCACCGAGTGGGTGACCACGTGCTCGGGCAGGTCTTCATCCAAGACGCCAAAGACGGCAACCCCTGAGCAGGACAGCCGCTTGGGGGCCTTCTTGGCCGGTGCGCCCATGAGGCCCTCGAGTATTCCGCCATCGAGAGCGCTGACAACATAGTCAGCGTCATAGGTGGCGCGCTCGGTGACCACGCTGCCCTTCGACACTGACACCACACGCTCAGATAGATGGATGTCGACCCCCGCGTGACGGGCGAGTTTCTCCAGACCAAGCGGAATTTCGTAGACGCCGCCCTGGGGAACCCACACCCCGTCGGTAGCCATCACAGCCGCCATGCTCGCGTAGAGGGCAAGAGTCTGGCTGGGGGCAACGCCGGCGTTCAGCGTGTGAATCGCAACGACGTCCTTGAGGTATTGAGGCATCCACGGCAAGCCCTTCAAAAATGCTTCAGTGGTGAGCCTGGTGCCATAACGAGACAACAATCGCCCAAGGGCAGGCAGCACTTTCGGGTCCCAGGGGTCCGAGACCAAGAGGTCGGTAATTGCTGGTCCTAGGGTTCCGTGCTCAGCCTCAAACCTTTTCCACGCGTCGTGCCAGTGGTGTCCGGCCTCCACCGGCAGGTTTGCCTGGGAGCCGCGATAGTAGTATCGGCCAACTTCTGGCAATCTCTCGAGGGTCACCCCCGCGATATCTGCAGCACTCTCGCCGGTGGGACCCAGTGCGTCATAGGCGGCCAACACCTGGCGCCAGACGTCAGGGAATGTGACCATCGAGGGCCCTGTGTCAATGCGCTGGCCAGCAAGTTCAATACGGCGACTCTTGCCGCCCACCCAGTCCTGGCGCTCGATCACGGTGACCTGGTGGCCTGCCCGTGCTAGCAGAGCAGAGGCTGCTAGCCCTCCAAGGCCTGCCCCGATAACGACTATCCGAGCTGTCATGGGGCTGTGTAGGACCCAAAAGTGAGCCCCGCAACAAGCTGGACGCCGGCCACAGCACCAGCCACGTAGGGAAACGCTACGGAGTACCGATAGAGGCTTTTTGCCTGATCGATAGTTGGCTTTCGCCACTGAGCAACAATTAGCCACAGCGCCAACAGTGCGTTCACAATCGCCACCGGGATGTTTACCATCCAGAACAGAACCGTCGACACCGTCCACCAGAAACCAGACCAGATCAGCGAGCCCTTCACACCAAATTTGACAGCGGTGGTGATGATCCCTACTGACCCGTCTTCTTCGATGTCCTGGATGGCGTCATAGACGTGCTTGGCCATCGACCAGGCCATCAGACCAATGGCCGCCGCCCACAACGGGGTGGCGCCAAGCGCGTAGGGGACAAAGACCAAGGGGAAGGCGTAATCGGCGTTGGAGACCGAGTCCAGAATAGGCCGGCCTTTAAAGCGCAGCGGTGTTGCCGAGTACTGCCAAAAAGAGAACGCGTAGAGAGCCATCCAGGCAACTGCTTCCCAGGGCAGCGTCACAGCAAAGTAGATCAGGAAGGGGACGTTCGTGAGGATGACGCCCCACCCAATCAGCCTGGTCTCCGAGGGCTTGATCTTCGCTCCGCCATAACCACCCTTGCGGTCGTTATCCGCGTCGGTGTCCTGGTCGTAGATGTCATTGATGCCATAAATCAAAAGGTTGAAGGGGAAGCTCACCCAGATGAGAATGGGCAGAATCTCCCACGTCCAGAGATAGCCAGAGAGCCACATTCCGATGACCGTCGTGCCAATGGTGTTCACCCACAACACCGGTCGAGAAATCTCGATGAGCCGCCTAATCACGACTCCAGCCTATCGGTGAGCGCTGGGGACTAGCTCAGGGCAATTTGGGGCGAAGCGGTCCTCGGTGGAGCTTGTATTGCATGGCCTGTGCAACTGGCTTCATCTGAATCAGATCGAGATTCACGTGGCCAGGAAGCGAGAGCGCGTAGACGACGACATCGGCCACGTCCTCGGCCGTGAGCGGGCCATCGACGTCCTGATACAGAGCCTCAAAGCGGGCCTCGTCGCCCGCATAGCGTTTGAGCGTGAACTCGGGTGTTTTCACCATTCCCGGGGCAATTTCGACCACGCGGATGGGTTCCCCTACTAGCTCCAACCGAAGCGCGCCAAGGGCTCCGTGTAGGGCATACTTCGCCGCGTTATACCCTCCGCCACCTTCATAGCTAATGAAGGCTGCGGTCGAGGACATCGCCACAATGTCGGCGTGTCCACCGCTCGCGCACGCTCGTCGCAAGCTGGGTAGTAGCGCCTTGATCATGCGCTGGGTGCCCAGCACATTAACCTCAAACATCGTCTGCCAATCCTCGGCATTGGCAACCCCCACCTCATCGTTACCAACGGCCAAGCCGGCGTTGTTGATGAGTGCCTGGATGTCCCCGGTCGATGCCACATAATCGGCAATGCGCGCAACGTCCTCTGGGTCGGTGACATCGCCTACGACGATGTCACCGCCGGTCTCCGCCGCGAGCTGTTCCAGGCGATCAGCGCGCCTGGCAACACCAATGACTGACCACCCGCGAGAGCGCAATAGGCGCACTGTTGCGGCGCCAATTCCCGAGCTGGCCCCGGTTACGAGGGCGCGCCTCGGCGCTAGATCAGTGCCCACTGCCCCCACCGACAGATCCGATAGCAACAGTCCACTCATAAATCTCGCGACTGGTGACGACACCTTCTTTCACAAAGGGGTCGGCATCCAGAAGGTTGTCCACTGCCTCCGCCGACTCAGCCTCAAAAATCAGCTGGGCCGAGGGGGTTGTCCGTCCGGTCGTGGGCCCAGCGGCCAGCAGGCCGCCGCCGTCAAGAAGCGAGCGGAGATACTCCCGGTGGATCGGTCGATGGGCGTCGATTACTGCAGGGTCAGAAACATAGTGATAGGTGACGGCAAAGATGGGCATGGCGTTGCCTTAGAGCGACTTGACGGAGGTGAGAACCTTGGTCAACGTGTCCTTCGCGTCCCCAAAGAGCAGAGTGGTGTTGGGTTCATAGAGCAGTTCGTTCTCAATCCCGGCAAATCCAGGGCGCATCGAACGCTTCAGGAAGACAACCTGTTTGGCATCGCCAGCGTTGAGAATGGGCATGCCATAAATCGGCGAGCCAGGTGTGGTCTTTGCGGCTGGATTGACCACGTCGTTGGCACCCACAACCAGACACACATCGGCGTTCTTGAACTGAGGGTTAACCTCGTCCATTTCCTGCAGAACCTCATAGGGAACGTTGGCCTCTGCAAGGAGCACATTCATGTGTCCCGGCATACGACCGGCGACCGGGTGAATTCCGAAGACCACCTCGATGCCCTTGGCTTCGAGAGCCTTGGCCAGTTCATACATCGTGTGCTGGGCCTGGGCGACTGCTAAGCCATAACCAGGAACCACAATCACGCGCTGCGCATAGCCCAGGAGGATGGCAACATCCTCAGGTGAACCCGACTTGACCGGGCGATCCGACACTTCAGTCGAGCCCGCTGTGGACCCACCCTTGAATGCGCCGAAGATGATGTTGGCAACGCTTCGACCCATCGCCATCGCCATCGCACGGGTCAAAATCGTTCCACTGGCGCCAACCAGGGTTCCACCGACCAACAGCAGGGTGTTGTTGAGAACGAGGCCAGAGGCTGCAACAGCAAGCCCGGTCATCGCGTTGAGAAGAGAAATCACAATCGGAACGTCTGCGCCACCGACCGGCAAGACGACCAGCAAACCCATGATGAGTCCCGCAACCATCAACGCTGTCGCCAGCAGGAATTCTCCTTGGGTGACGACAAGCACTGCCCCGGCCAGCGAGAGGATGGTGAGCGCAATCATCACGTATTGCTGGCCCTTGAACACCACAGGCCTGGTGGTCATCAATTCTTGGAGCTTCGCGAAGGTAATGACCGAACCAGAGAACGAGATGCTTCCGATAAAGATCGTGAAGGCAACCGCAATCAAGAATCCGAGTGTGTTCGCAGCCTGGAGCTCAAGAAGAGCGACAATCGCTGCTGCGCCACCACCAACACCATTGAACAGTGCAACAAGCTGGGGCATCTGGGTCATCTTGACCATACGGGAGGCTGGGACGGACAGCACTGTTCCCAGACCAATCACCAAAAGAATCCAGCCGATGTTGCGCAGTTCTTCAGCCAAGAAGACGGTGACGATACCGACCAGGGCGCCAAGCGCACCAATCAGGTTGCCTCGTCGTGCCGACTTAGGCGAACTCAGGCCTTTCAAGGCGAGGATGAAGGCAACAGCGGCAAAGAGGTAGAGAAGGGCTTCAACTTCGGGAGTAATCATGCTCATGATGGCGCACCTTCCGAAGACTTCTTCTTACCGGAGAACATTTCCAACATGCGGTCGGTGACGACGAAGCCGCCCACAAGGTTCACTGTTGCCATCAAGACGGCGAGCAGGGCAAGAATCAGGATGCCTGTTGTCTTGGCGTGACCCGCGACGATGATGGCCCCGACCAAAATGATGCCGTGGATGGCGTTAGCGCCTGACATCAAGGGGGTGTGCAGGGTGCTGGAAACCTTCGAGACAACCTCGAAGCCGACAAACACCGCCAGAACGAAGTAGGTCAACACGATGATGGATTCCATTACTTCTTGCCTTTCTTCGCTGCACCGGCGGCAATAGCCTCGGCAGTGGGTTCATGACGAATCTGGCCATCGTGGGTTAGACATGCCCCCGCGACAACCTCATCCTCGAAATCTGGCTGGACTTTCTTGTCCTTGGTCATCAACTCGAGAAGGTTGGCGACGTTCTTGGCAAAGAGACGCGACGCGTCATAGGCCATGCTCGAGGGCACATCTTTCATACCGACCAGAGTGATGCTTCCTCCGGTCTTTCCCACAGAGATTGCCACGTCTGTGCCGGGCTTGGATCCCTCGACGTTACCGCCGGTTTCAGCAGCAAGGTCAATGATGACCGAGCCTGGCTTCATACCCTTCATCATCGCCTGAGTGATGAGTCGGGGAGCGGGACGCCCGGGGATTGCTGCGGTCGTGATGATGACGTCGGCCGCACTCACGTAGGGGGTGAGGAGCTCTTGCTGACGCTTGACGCGATCTGCTGCCAATTCCTTGGCGTAACCGCCTGCGCCATCAGCAGCAACATCGAGCTCGAGTTCAATGAAGGTTCCACCCATGGAGCGAACCTCGTCGGCAGAAGCGGATCGCACGTCGTAGGCCATGACCTTAGAGCCAAGGCGCTTGGCCGTAGCGATCGCCTGAAGACCCGCAACACCGGCTCCCAACACCAAGACTGTTGCCGGTGGAACAGTTCCCGCGGCCGTCATGTAGAGGGGGAAAAAGCGAGGCAGGCGCATCGCGCCTTCCAACACGCAGCGATAGCCGGCAACCAACGCCTGCGACGTTAGAGCGTCCATTGACTGCGCGCGGGAAATTCTTGGAACCAGCTCGAGGGCGAAGGACGTGATTGCGTTATCACGCAGCGCTTTCACTGCATCGGCCTCTGACGCCGGGGACATCAGGCCCACGGTCAGGGTGCCCTTCTTGAGCTTCTTGATCGTGGCGGGAGCGAGAGGCCTCACGTGCGCGAGAACATCGAGAGTGCCGGGATCAACCGAGGGGGAAATGGTGGCTCCTGCCGCCTTGTAATCCTCATCCGCATAGCCTGCGAGGACACCGGCACCTTTTTGGACGGTGACCTTGAGGCCCTTACCGACTAGCTGCTTGACCGACTCTGGTGTTGCCGCGACCCGGTTTTCACCAGAAATCGGCTCTGTAAGAACTCCGACAATCATTGATTCACCCTCGACTGGTTAGTGACATCCCCCGGTCAAACTGACCCCAGGGTGAGTATCCCCCACCGTACCAGAAAGGCTGGAACTCTCAGCGGTGCGCGAGCTCGGATTCGTGGCCTCCGGCATGAGAAGTGCGGGCCTTAGCTCTGTGGAAATAGTCTCGGTGCACAACCGCCAAGCACAGAGCGGCCACGGCCAGCGCAGTGGCTGACATTCCCAACGTTGCGGCCCCCATTAGCGCGATGTCGCTAATTCCCCCCGCGGACGGCTCACTCGCCACACCGAGTTGTTCTTCCACGACGACAGCGTACCAAGAACACAATTGGATTTAGTTATTTGTGCGACTCAATCAACTCGATCATCTTCGCAATGTGGTTATCGACGAGCTGGTGGGTCATGAGATCGATTTCGGGAATCGAGCGAGAGGGAAGGTGTTGGCCAGCCAGCCACACAGAAACTCCGAGCGTTGACCACGCCACCGTGGGAACGAGAGCCCTGAGTTCTGGATCCGTGAAGAGCTCTGACCGCGGCACAGCGCCCATAGTCCACGGAGGGTCCGAGACCTCGCCGGTGCGAATGTCCCTGACGAGGGAACCCAGACGGGCAAGATTCAGTTCAAAACCCTGGTTCATGACCTCACCAAATGATGAACGCACGATGGCGGTTGCATCTTTAGCTGCCAGAGGGTAGTTCAGTACCGAGCCCCAGCCGCCCATCTCATCGGTCTCCTTGATTTCCGCCAAAATCCAGGCCGCTAGGCGGTCGTTCGGGTTGCGCGGAGCGCGCTGCACTGCCGCCCATAAGTCCTCGACGTATCGCAAGTACACCATGTGAGCAGCCTCGGCGATGAGGCCATCGCGGCTCCCGAAGTAGTGATTCACCATGGGATAGGTGATGCCCAGTCGATCACACACGCTCGAGACGTTAAAGGACGTGGGACCCGATTTGGCCACCTCTTCGAAGGTCACATAAAGAACTTTCAGGCGCATCGGTGGTTGTGGATCGGAGCCAAAGCGTAACCAATGGGAATCATCAAGAGACTTGTCGGGGTGCGACGTAT
>CAEZTM010000031.1_pt1 | contig 15845 bp, 15 predicted proteins | sample 7264211 | NCBI WGS metagenome assembly CAEZTM01 (sample SAMEA6813804, study PRJEB35770) | uncultured Actinomycetes bacterium | biome: Freshwater; feature: Freshwater reservoir; material: water | place: Czech Republic | collected 2017-08-18 | depth 0.5m m | reverse complement strand
GGCGGGCATAACCGGCAAATTCTTGCCCGAGTGTCACAGGCGTTGCATCCATCAGATGGGTGCGGCCGGCCTTAACTGTCGTGGTCCACAGCTTTGCCTTGGCCTCGAGGGCAGTGGCAAAGTGGGTAAGGCTTGGAACCAAGGTGTTGACCAGGGCCTCGGTCACGGCAACGTGGACTGACGTGGGAAACACATCGTTGGAGGACTGCGAAGCGTTGACGTGGTCGTTCGGGTGAATATCCAGACCAGAGGCAGTGCTAGCGAGAGTCGCGAGCACCTCGTTCATGTTCATGTTCGAGGAGGTGCCAGAGCCTGTTTGGTAGGTGTCAACGGGGAACTGGTCGTGGTGGTTGCCAGAAATGATGGACTCTGCGGCGCCGATGATTGCTTTTGCGGTCGCGGAATCAAGAATTCCGAGTTCGGCGTTGACCAAGGCTGCGGCTCGCTTTATCTGGGCGAGGGCCACAATCTGGGCTGGCTCAAGTCCGCGACCAGAAATAGGGAAGTTCTCGACCGCACGCTGCGTCTGGGCGCTATAGAGGGCGTCCTTGGGAACTCGAACCTCACCCATGGTGTCGTGTTCGATCCGGTAGTCGTTCGTGTCGGACTGTGGCGTCATGCCCGGTTCCTCGTCGTGTCGAATCAGTGAGTGGTCAAAAGTTCTGCATCAATGGCGCCGATCACCACGTCGTGGGTGACTCGTCCCTCAGCGAGGGTGTAGTTCGCCCCCACCACCGCCAGCCTACCTTCGGCGATGGCCAGGCTGATGAGTTCACTCGCTGCCAGAAGGCTCGAGACTGTGTCGCGCAGGTGCTCGCGCCCCACTTCGGAAACGTCGAGCCCCTCACACCCCTCGAGGCCGTGAGCTAGTCGCACCCGCTCGACCGCCGGAGAGATTTGGTTAGTGATGTCCTTGATGTGGGGAGGCAGGGGGGTGGCCTCCGGGTCCATCTGATTAATGGCCGCCTGCACTGCCCCGCACTGGTCGTGGGAGAGGACGACAATGAGCGCAACGCCCAGCATTTCCACTGCGTATTCCAGTGAGCCAATCACGGAAGACGAAATCACCTGGCCGGCGTTCCTGACGACAAACAGGTCACCGAGACCCTTGTCGAAGATGATTTCTGCCGATAGCCGTGAATCTGCGCACCCGAACAATGCGATTTCCGGGTACTGGGCGCCGGCGATTTCGCTACGACGTTCAACGTCTTGACGCGGGTGCAAAGGTTCGCCGTGAATGAACCTGTCATTCCCGGCAGTGAGCCTTTCCCAGACTTCCGACGGAGTCAGGTTGTGGGCGCTCACTGTGGGCGCTCCTGGGTGAGTTGGTAGGTAATGTCATTGGCCACTTCACGAACGCCACGCTCGTCAGTGCCGCCCACAACCAGTGTGTACGCCTCGCCCTCCAAGACAACGACATAGGCCTTGTTCCCGGTGGGGTCTTCCTCCCGGCGGTCGTACTCAACCCAGACAAGTTCGTTGGGGCGACCGTAACCATAGGTGACAGACCCGGTGGACTCAGAGCGAACAGTCCGCTCGGCGAGCCAGAGCGCATCAGCATCAAAACCTTGGTCAACAAAAACATAGCTACGCTCGGGTCCCAACAACCCGATTGACCATGTGGCAGTGGACCCAGGTTCCGCGCTTACCTCAGCACGGTTTGCGCTCCAGAGGTCAGAGAGCATTGGGACAATAGGCTCACCGGGCAACTGGTCCTTGGCCTCGCCAGCCACAGCAACCCAGTCGACTTCGTCGACAAGGTTGGTGTCGGGGCGGACTACCAAGATGATCAACAGCGCAACCACGCCGAGGGAGGCAAGCAGCGACCACACCAGGTTTCTGGTGTTTTGGCGCGCTTTGCGTTCAGAGCGGGCTGCGGAGACACGCTCGCTCTTTTCACGGGGAGTTTCTGGTCGTCCGAGACCAGCAACCTCGCGGGGGGCTTTTCCAGCCATCGGGTCAGTCCTCTCGGTTCTTTTTCGCTGCTTCTAGACGGGCTTTGGCGCCAATGAGCCACTCATCGCACCGAGCAGCGAGCGCCTCACCACGCTCCCAGAGAGCAATCGACTCTTCAAGGCTGATGCCGCCCTGTTCCAGGGCGGTGACAACAGAGACAAGTTCGTCCCTCGCCTGCTCGTAGGAGAGCTTGGCGATGTCGGTGTTCTTCTCGCTAGTCACGTCCCACAGTCTAGTTTCCAGGGGAGCGCTCAGCGGACTTGAGTGTCGATGGTGCCATCACTGACGGTAACGCTGAGCTCATCACCGGAGGAAGCGTCGGCAATGCTGGTGACAACGCTGCCATCGCGCTTTCTCGCGATGGCATAACCCCGCTCCAGTGTGCTGGTGGGGGAAAGGCCTCGGAGGTTTGCAGTGAGCGCGCCCACCTGGGATGTGGCGCGCTCAATTACTAGGTGGGCGAGGTCAACTCCTCGAACAACCAACTGCAGAATCTCCTCGGACTTGATGTCGACGAGCGTGAAGGGGTCCTTCAGGATTGGTCTCGTGCGAAACGCACTGAGACGCTCTGATTCATACTCGAGCATCGAGAGAATCCTCTGGTCCAGGCGTGACCTCGCTTCCTGGATGATGCGTCGTTCGTTTTCCACGTCTGGCACGACCCGCTTGGCAGCGTCGGTGGGAGTTGAGGCGCGCAGGTCGGCAACGTCATCCAATAAAGGACGATCGGCCTCGTGTCCGATTGCACTGACTAGCGGGGTCGTGAGGGATGCGGCCAAGCGAACGAGGCGCTCATCGCTAAAGGGAAGGAGGTTAAGGAAGTCGCCACCACCTCTGGCGACAATGATGACGTCGACTTCAGGGTCGGCATCCAACGTTGTGAGTGCCTGCATTACTTCTGCGACCGCCCGGTCGCCTTGGACTGCGGCATATTCAATGCGAAATGACACATCAGGCCAGCGAAGCGTGGCGTTGTGAATAACGTCCTTTTCGGCGTCCGAATCTTTTCCGGTGACCAGACCGATGGTGCCCGGCAGAAAGGGCAGTCGCGTCTTTCTTGACTCGTCAAAGAGCCCTTCGGATGCCAGTTGGGTTTTGAGCCTCTGAAGCTTTTCGAGAATTTCACCAAGGCCGGTGTGACGCATATCGAGAACGTTCATGCTGAGCGTTCCGCCCTTGACCCACCAGCTTGGCTTGACGCGTGCAATCACCCGGTCGCCCTGAGCCACCAACTCTGGAATGTTCTCTTGAGCCCTCCGCCATACCGTGAACGACAGCGCGGCATCTGCATCGATGTCGCTGAACTTGCCGTAGATGTTGCCAGCCGCTTTCCCCCACTGGGTGACTTCGGCCTCAATCCAGACCGACCCCAAGCGGTCGACGTAGCTACCCATCAACTCGGAGAGTTTCACCACTGACCAGGGTGCCTCCGGGCTTGAATCATTCGTCGTCTCGCTCATCGCTTCCAAGGCTAGAACATTCAGCAACAGCGGGCAGACAAGCCAATACACTTGCCCCGTGAGCATTAGTAATGGCAACGTCCAAACCCTCGAGGCTCCGCTGATTCCGAAGCGTCGCGAGAAGTTGATTGATGTGCCGGTGTTGGGCGAAAAGCGCATCCTCTTGGCGGCCCCCAGGGGCTACTGCGCTGGGGTGGATCGCGCGGTCATTGCTGTCGAGAAGGCGTTGGAGCGCTTTGGTGCACCGGTCTATGTGCGCAAGCAAATCGTTCACAACATCCACGTGGTGAAGGAACTCGAATCCCGCGGGGTCATCTTTGTTGACGAAGTGTCCGAAGTCCCCGAATCCTCGACCATTGTTTTCTCCGCCCACGGTGTCTCGCCGATGGTTGTCGCGGAAGCGGCCGACCGCGGGCTCAATGCCATTGATGCCACCTGTCCATTGGTGACCAAAGTCCACCGTGAGGCCGTTCGGTTCTCGGGCCAGGACTACCACATTCTTCTGATTGGCCACGCTGGGCACGAAGAGGTTGAGGGCACCATGGGTCACGCCCCCGACCACACCACGCTGGTGAACAACCCTGACGAGGCCGATATCATCACGGTTCCCGACACCGAGAATCTCATTTGGCTCTCACAGACCACCCTGAGCGTTGATGAAACCATGGAAACAGTGCGCAGGCTGCGCCTGCGCTTCCCCCATCTGAGCGATCCGCCAAGCGATGACATTTGTTACGCGACTCAGAACCGTCAAGTCGCTATCAAGAAGATTGCTCCGGAGTGCGACCTGGTGATTGTTGTGGGTTCCCCCAACTCGTCCAACAGTGTTCGACTCGTCGAAGTGGCGTTGGAATACGGCGCAAAGGCCTCCTACCGGGTTGATTACGCGAGCGAAATCAAGCAGGAATGGCTCGAGGGAGTTTCCACAATCGGACTGACCTCTGGCGCCTCAGTGCCCGAGGTTCTTGTCGACCACACCCTGGCCGATCTCGCCGATGCCGGTTACACGCAAGTCAAAGAAATCAAAACAGCCGAGGAGGACCTTCAGTTCTCGTTGCCGAAGGAACTCCGTAAAGATTCCAGTGGCAACGTCGATCAGTCACTGCTCGGCGGACGCAAGGGCTCCTAAGAAATAGCGTGACCAGCCGAACCCAGCTGGTGAGCCGCTTTTGCAACCCTGGTTGCCATTGACGTTTCTGCCGCTTTGCCCCAAGCTCGGGGGTCATAGAGCTTCTTGTTGCCGACCTCGCCGTCAATGCGCAAAACGCCGTCCCAGTTCTGGAACATGTAGCCGGCGATTGCCCGCGTGTAGGCGTATTGGGTATCGGTGTCGATGTTCATCTTGATGACACCGTTGCCCACAGCCTCGGCGATTTCCTCGTCGGTGCTCCCTGAACCACCGTGGAAGACGAGGTCCAGGGGCTTAGGCCCTGTGCCAAACTTCGCTTGCAGGCCATCCTGGATCTCTTTGAGCAGTTCTGGGCGAAGCTTCACGTTGCCAGGCTTATAGACGCCGTGGACGTTACCGAAGGTGAGCGCCGCCATATAGCGGCCCTGCTCACCAAGCCCCAACGCTTCTACGGTGGCGATGGCGTCATCGAGGGTCGTATACAGACTCTCGTTAATGGCGTGGCTCACTCCGTCTTCTTCGCCACCGACAACGCCAATTTCTACCTCAAGAATGGAGTGGATGGCCTTCATGCGGGGCAGGAGGTCCTTGGCAATCGTGAGGTTCTCGGCCAGTGGCACTGCCGAGCCATCCCACATGTGTGATTGGAAGATGGGGTTGCCCCCGGCCTTTATGGCTTCTTCGCTGGCGGCAATAAGGGGCATCACGAACCCATCGAGTGCGTCCTTCGGGCAGTGGTCAGTGTGTAATGCCACCGTAATCGGATAGTTCTTGGCCACCTCGGTCGCGAAGGCCGCCATGGCGAGTGCACCTGAGGCCCTGGCCTTGACACTTTGGCCGGCAAAGAAGTCAGCACCGCCGGTACTGACCTGAATAATGCCATCGGAGCCCGCTTCGGTGAGACCCTGAAGAACGCCGTTGATGGTGGATGAAGACGAGATGTTGATAGCGGGGAAGGCGAAGCCTTTAGCCTTCGCCGTGTCGATCATCTGCGCATACTGATCCGGTGTTGCTATGGGCATGTCAGCTCCAAATCCGAAGGGAAGCGGTGTGGTCCCAGCTTACTGGGAACACTGTCGACGGGCCCCTCGGCGCTAGGCTGGGGAGCGAAGTACTCCTGTTCGACCGAGAAGAAGGGCGTGTGGATGTCCGAGGTTGACTCTGCCGAGCTCTTCCAGCACCCGGATCGAAACTTGGCGATGGAGTTGGTCCGTGCCACCGAAGCAGCCGCTATTCGCGCGACACCCTGGATCGGACGAGGCGACAAGAACGCAGCTGATCAGGCTGCTGTTGATGCAATGCGGAAGTTCCTTTCAACCGTCAACTTCTCCGGACTCGTTGTTATCGGCGAGGGTGAGAAAGACCACGCTCCGATGCTCTTCAACGGTGAAATTGTGGGCACCGGCAACGGGCCGCTGTGTGACATCGCGGTGGATCCCATTGACGGCACGTCGCTAACTGCCGCTGGTCGCTCGCACGCCATTTCGATGATTGCGGTGTCTGAGCGAGGCAGCATGCTCGATGCCTCCAGCGTGTTCTATATGGAAAAGATTGTGGCCTCTCACGAGGCCATTGGGGTTGTGGATATTTCCCTGCCGATTGGCGAGAACATCAGGGCGTTGGCCAAGGCGAAGAACAAGGCCGTTGAGGACATGCGGATTGCCGTTTTAGATCGTCCCCGCCACGAGCAGTTGATTGCTGATATTCGCGCCGTCGGTGCTGGCACCCGGTTGATTCTTGATGGTGATGTCGCGGGTGGAATAAACGCCGCCCGCCATGACACCCGCATCGACATGTGCGTAGGAATTGGGGGCAGCCCCGAGGGTGTGGCCACGGCCTGTGCGGTGAAAGCACTCGGTGGTTTTATGCAGGGCCGTTTGTCGCCCACCACTGACGAGGAGAAGCAGCGCGGATTGGACGCTGGGCTTCGCTTTGACCACATCTATGGCGTCAACGACTTAGTCTCCGGCGACAACACCTTCTTTGTGGCAACGGGTGTGACCGATGGTGAACTGGTGCGCGGTGTTCGCCGCGATGGCCCCATCATCAGCACAGAGAGCATTGTGCTGCGGGCACGCTCGGGAACCATTCGCCGAGTATCGGCGGATCACCAAGCCAGTAAGTGGCTAGGCGACTAGTCCTTCAGTTCCTTGGTGGGTCCCTCTAGTAGTTCAGGGGCTGAGAGCTCGCGCGGCATCTGGTCAACGCCCTCAAGTTCTGTGAGCAAATCTGCTGCGGTTCCCAGTTCGTTGAGCTTTCTGGCACTCGGGAACACGCGGGTTTCGAGAGAGCCAACGAACGAGTTATAACCCTTGACGGTGCTGGAGATGGAGCGCCCCAGGGTTTCGATGTGCTTGGCCATTCCGCCGAGGCGCTGGAGGAGCTCGCGGCCCACAGCAAAGAGCTTCGCCGCGTCTTCGGTGAGGACATCCTGCTGCCAGGAGAATGCCACGGTTTTCAGCACGCTCCACAGAGTGACGGGAGAGGCGAGTGCCACCTTCTTGCTAAAGGCGTAGTCCATCAGCGCCGGATCGGTTTCGATCGCTGTCGAGATCAGTGCCTCGCTGGGGATAAAACAAATGACAAGTTCGGGGGAAGCCGAGAGGCCATCCCAGTAGGACTTTTTGCCAAGCGCATCCACGTGAGCCCGGACGGCGGCCACGTGCTGCTTCAGCAAAGACTCACGCCTGGCTGCTTCTTCACCAGTAGCAGTGAAAGGAATCTTGCTGGCTTCGAGATACGCGGTGAAGGGGACCTTGGCGTCCACGGCAATGTTTTTTCCACCAGGGAGGTGAATGACCATGTCGGGCTTCCCAATTCCAGCATCCGAGCTGATTTGGGATTGAACATCAAAGTCGACACGCTCAATCAGGCCTGCCGCCTCAACCACCCGTCTTAATTGGACCTCTCCCCAGACACCCCTGACGCTGTTGGAGCGAAGAGCGGAGGCGAGTTGCTCTGCCGTGCCGCGCAAAAGCTCCTCGCTTGCGAGAGCCGCACGCAACTGTTGGCTGATTTGACCGTGCTGCTCATTGCGCTGTTTCTCAAGTGCGGTGACGGTGCGCTGCATGTCTGTGAGGCGCTCGGAGACCGGTGTGAGTGCTTGCAGAATTTTGTTTTCGGTGTCTTGATTTCCGCGAAGATCGTCGTACTGGCGCTGCATCATCTCGAGCTGGGCTTTGAGCGCTATGGGGTCATCAGACCCTCGGGCGTTTCTCCGCCCGGCGACGAGCCAGCCAACCAGGAAACCGAGACCCACGCCAAGCGCGAGGCCAATCAGTACTGCGACGATTGTTTCGTTCATGTCCCCAGTCTGCCAGTCACCCCTGACCCACACACGAACCTGCACTAGGCTTCCTAGCCGTGGCTCTCACCATTGGAATCGTTGGACTCCCGAACGTCGGCAAGTCCACTTTGTTTAACGCGCTTACTAAGAACTCGGTGCTTGCAGCGAATTATCCCTTCGCCACCATTGAGCCAAACGTCGGCGTCGTGAATCTTCCCGACGACCGGCTCCAGGTGCTGGCCGGCATCTTTGGAAGCGAGCGAATCATCCCGGCGGCTGTCTCCTTTGTTGACATCGCTGGCATTGTGCGTGGCGCGAGTGAGGGCGAGGGCCTCGGCAATCAGTTCCTCTCCAACATTCGCGAGGCCGATGCCATTGCTCAGGTTGTGCGCGTCTTCGATGATCCTGACGTTGTCCATGTGGACGGCGCGGTTAACCCCGCAGCTGACATGGAAACAATTAACACCGAGCTGATTCTCGCTGACCTGCAAACTCTCGAGAAGGCCATCGTCCGTTACGAAAAAGAAGTCAAGGGCAAGAAGCTCGATCCGAGCGTGCTGGCCTGCGCTGAGGAAGCACGAAGCATTCTGGATACGGGAAAGACTCTGTTCCAGGCAGCCTTTGATGCGGTCCCGATTCGGGAACTGGGCCTCCTGACTGCAAAGCCCTTCTTGTATGTGTTCAACGTGGACGAAAACACCCTGGGAAACCCAGCCAAGCAAGCAGAGCTGGCAGCACTGGTGGCGCCTGCGCAAGCCGTCTTCTTGGACGCCAAGGTCGAGAGCGAACTGATTGACCTCGACAAGGCTGAGGCACTGGAGCTTCTGCAGTCGCTGGGTCAAGAAGAGAGCGGGCTGGATCAGCTTGCTCGCATCGGCTTTGTGACTCTTGGCCTTCAGACTTATCTCACTGCTGGGCCCAAAGAGACCAGGGCGTGGACGATCCACACAGGATGGAGGGCCCCTCAAGCAGCAGGTGTGATTCACACTGACTTTGAAAAAGGATTTATCAAGGCTGAGGTCACCTCGTTTGAGGATCTCGTTGAAGCCGGGTCTCTGGCGGAAGCCCGGTCTGCTGGCAAAGCCCGCATAGAGGGCAAGGACTACGTCATGAAAGACGGCGACGTCGTCGAATTCCGTTTCAGTTCCTAGTTGTCTCTCCCAGGAACGCATGGTTCGCTGGTCCTATGACCGTTTTGCCCATGTTCCCCTTGGGTTCTGTGCTCTTCCCCGCGATGCCTTTGGCGCTTCGGGTTTTTGAAGAGCGCTATCTCAAGATGATGGGGGCCATCCTCGAGGATGAGACCCCACGTTTTGGTGTCGTATTGATTGAACGGGGCTCGGAGGTCGGTGGAGGAGAGAAGCGTTTTGACCATGGCACGGTCGCTCAGGTGCTCCAGGTGGAAGCCCCTGATGGCCCATTGGCCGTGGTGGCCAGGGGTACCGCCCGTTTCCGGGTGCTGGAGTGGTTGCCAGAGGACCCCTACCCGATGGCGCGGGTTGAGTTCCTTGAGGGCTTTGACGTCGCGGATGGCGGGCCGGGGTTAGAGGCGGCGGAGAAGCTCGTGAGGGACACCCTCGCCTATGTCGCCGAGGTGGGGGCTCACGACTCGTGGCCGAGCGACCTTGAGCTCTCCGATGACCCCGCGGAGAAAGCTTGGCAACTAGCGGGCATCGCGCCACTTGGCCCACTGGATCACTACGACTTTTTGGTCGCAGAGACCTTCCAGGATTTACTCGCCACCCTGAGCGCCACCGTGGCCGACGCTCTGGAGACCTTTCGGTTGAGCCGGGAATCTAGCGAGTAAAGATAGTCTTTCCGGCATTGTGTGAACTGCCGAGAATGAGAGGCTTCTATGGCGCTAAGACTTCCCGATAGGTGGGTGTGGGACTCCTGGTATGCCTGGGATGGCCCCGTGTGTCACGCTTTCTATTTGGTTGCCTCGAGGGGGCTTCGCGACGGTGGCGAGCGACACCGCGCGCCCTCTATCGGTCACGCTATCTCTGAGGACTTGGTGAGCTGGGAGATTCTCCCTGATGCCCTTGCTCCGAGCCACAGCCCAGCCTTTGACTCCTTCACGACTTGGACTGGCAGCACCCTTCAGGCTGCCGATGGCACCTGGTGGATGTTCTACACGGGCTCGTCTCGTGAAGACGGCGGCTTGATTCAAAGAATTGGAGCTGCGACATCGAAAGACCTCATTACTTGGACTAAGCACGATGAACCTGTCATCGAGGCGGATTCCCGCTGGTATGAAACGTTGGAGCAGGCCCAATGGCCTGATCAGGCCTGGCGTGATCCGTGGGTGTTTAAGCGCCCCGGTGAATCCCAGTGGAGCATGCTTATCACCGCCCGTCACCGCGCTGGGGACCCGACCGAACGCGCCGCCGTCGGGCTTGCCACTTCAGAGGACTTGGTCCACTGGAGTGTTCAACCTCCTCTGTCGAGCCCGGGGCAAGGGTTTGGCCAATACGAAGTCTTCCAATACGCCGAAGTCGATGGTGTTCCGCTTCTGATGTTCTGTTGTGGCTGGAGAGAGCTTTCGCCTTCGCGTCTCCAGGCCCTCGGTCAGATTGACTCCACCTATTCGCTGGTGGTTGACCAGGGTCTTGGCGACCTTGATTTCACCAAAGCCAGAGCGTTCACCGACACCGTTGTCTATGCGGGCCGGCTTGTTCAGAAACCCTCCGGTGACTGGTATTTGCTGGGTTTTGTGAACGATACCAACGGAGATTTCGTGGGAGAACTCTCGGACCCGATTCCAGTGACAGCGGACCCGACCTTGGGCCTCGTCCCACGCCCCTAAAGCCACCCCGCTCGCTGCACAAAAGTTTGTTTCAGATTGATAACGGGCGCTCTGCTGTGTTTGCTCTTGAAGGTTCGGGCGGTAGAGTAGCGCCATTGCGTAATCGCGCAACCGGTTCCATAATCTGGGCAAAGGAGAACAGATTGATTAAGAAATGGATGGCTGTCGCTACGGCAGCCGGTCTGACAGTTGCACTGTCAGCATGTGCGGCTGAGCCTGAAGCCGCTCCCGCTGAGTCCACCACGGACGCGGCAGCATGTGAGACGGTCACGGAGTTCACCTGGTTGAACACCATCAAGATCGAGATTCGCGACCAGTTCCTCGAGGCAGTTGACGAGTACAACGCTGCTCAGGACTGCTACAAGGCAGTCATTCTTGACTACCCCCAGGGTGAGCCCTTCTTCAGTGTTGTCACCCCCCTCTACGAATCCAACGAGGCTCCCGTTGTCATGACGGCCCTTCAGGAAGTCCCCGACATGGCTGACCGTGTCATGGACTGGACTGGAACCGACCTTGCTGCACTCGCAGCTCCTGGTTCTTTGGATGGCGCCAACATCGGTGGAAAGCAGGTCGGCATTCCTGTTACCGCCGAGGCATTTGGTCTGCTCTATAACAAGGCAGTGCTTGACGAGGCTGGGGTTGACCCCGCAGCGATCACGTCACGTGCTGACCTCGAAGCAGCTTTCGACGCAGTTGAGGCCACCGGCCGCGACGCAATCCACTTCTCTGGCTTGTGGTGGTCGCTTGGTGCTCACGTGAGCAACATTTACCACACCACTGCCGCTGAGGATCTCGAAGGCAAGCTGACCGTTCTTGACGGCCTCGTTGATGGCACCTACTCCCTCATGGACGACCCCAAGTTCATCGATTACTTGGACACGTTCGACCTGATGAAGTCGTACTCCACTGACAGCGCAACCATTGCTGACAGCGACTACGACATGGGTGTCGAGAACCTCGCTACCGGTGAGGTCGGCTTCTGGTTCATGGGTAACTGGGCCGAGCCCAACCTCTTGACCACCACTCCTGAGGGTTCCTTTGGTGTTATGCCACTCCCCACCGGCGCAGCCGCTGGTGACTACGGCAACGACTCCATCTCCGTCGGTGTTCCGTTCTACATCATGATCGATGAAACTCAGTCGACTGAAGAAGAGCGCGCTGGCGCAATGGACTTCCTCAGCTGGTTGCTCACGACCCCCGAGGGTCAGGCACGCTGGGCTGGTCCCGTTGAGTCCGGTGGCATGAACTTCATCCCGATGTACGAAGGCTTCACTGTAAGCCCGAGCACATTCATGGCGCAGGAGATTGCTTCCTACATTGCAGGCGGCAAGACCCTCGAGTGGATGAACAGCTACTACCCCGCTGGTCTGCAGGATGTCTACGGTTATGAAGGTGGACAGCCCTACTACGACGGCGTGATTGACCGCGCAGCATATGCCTCTGTTCTTGAGGGTGCATGGGCTGGCGCTGAGAAGACGTGGCGCTAAGCGCTTCGTTCGCTCGGTAGTAACCGCGTAAGCGGACGTGTGGCCCTAACCAGTATTCTGGTTAGGGCCACACTCCCTAGGGGCAAAGGTTGTTGACAGTGAAGTCGAAAAAAGCAGGGGCTCTCAAGCACTTCAAGCGCTTCGGTATTTTTGCCGCGGTCCCTCTCTTTGTGTTCGGGATTGTTCTTGTTTTCCCTTTCTTGCGGGGTATCTTCCTGACCTTCACCAACTGGGATGGCTTCGACTACGACTCGTTCGTAGGACTGGACAATTACGCCCTCTCCATCCAAGACGAGGCGTTCTGGTCTGCAATGACCATGACATTCGGCTACGTGATTGCCTCACTGATTTTGGTCAACCTTGTGGGCTTTGGCCTCGCACTTCTTGTGACTATTCCGATGCGGGGGACGAATGTCTTTAGAACGTTCTTCTTCGTTCCCAACCTCATCGGTGGGGTGATTCTTGGGCTGATCTGGCAGTTTATCTTTGCCTCGGTCTTGCCCTCACTCTCCGAGATTTTCTCTATTCCGTTCTTCGAGTCAGATTGGCTTCTGACCCCGACCACCGCCTTCTGGGCCATGGTGATTGTCACCGTGTGGCAAATGGGGGGCTACATGATGATCATCTACATCACCGGCCTCATGAGCATCGAGAAGGACGTTCTAGAGGCGGCAATCATTGATGGCGCATCGGCGTTTAGAACCCTGATGTCGATCAAGATTCCGTTGATGGCACAGGCGTTCACAATCTCGATGTTCTTGACGATCCGCAATAGCTTTATGGCCTACGACTTGAACCTCTCTCTCACCGGCGGTGGCCCATACCGCACCACTGAGCTGATCTCACTCCACGTCTTCAAAGAGGCCTTTGGCTTTGGAAACTTCGCGACCGGTCAGTCCCAGGCCGTGATGATGTTCCTGGTCATCGCTGTTGCTGCCCTAACGCAGGTTGTCTTGAGTAAGCGGGCGGAGGTGCAGAGATGAAGCGTGTGAAGCTCTCCCGCAGAATTTTCTTTGGTGTCGCCGCGTTTTTGGCTGCCGTTTATGCCTTCCCGTTCTTCCTCGTTCTTCTCAACTCCTTTAAGGAGAAACGCGCAATTCGGAACAACCCGATTGCCCCGCCCGAAGAATGGCTGTTTAGCAACTACATCGAGGCTGCCGAGCGCATGGAGTACTTCCAGTCGCTGACCAACTCGGTCTTGATCACGGTCTCTAGCGTGATCGCCATCATCGTCACCAGCTCGATGCTCGCCTACTACCTGGCTCGCACCAAGAACAAGTTCACCTCGGTGACCTTCCTTGTCTTGGTGGCCTCGATGATCGTGCCCTTCCAGGCTCTGATGATTCCCTTCGTGGGTTTGTTTGGAAACCTGGGGCTCACCAATAGCCGGGCATCGCTCGTGTTCTTCTACGTGGGCTTTGGTGTGGCACTCTCGACCTTCCTTTACCACGGGTTTATTTCGAACATTCCGCTCGAGCTTGACGAAGCGGCTGCCATGGATGGCGCTAGTGACTTCATGATTTTCAGGAAGATCATCTTCCCGATGCTCTCGCCGGTTACCGCAACCGTTGCGATCATCAACGGGTTATGGATCTGGAACGACTTCTTGTTGCCACAGCTCGTGCTGACCCAAGAAAAGCGGACGCTTCCCCTTCGCACGTATGTCTTCTATGGCACCTACACCTCGGATTACGGTCTGGCGATGGCGGGCCTCGTGCTCTCTATCCTGCCGATTGTTGCCTTCTACTTCGTCATGCAACGTCAGATTATTTCCGGTGTCTCCGCTGGAGCGGTGAAATAATCATTCCGCTGTGCTGAGATTCACTAAGGGTGACCACCTGCCCCCACGGGCCGGGTCCAAAGTCGCCCGCATTGCCATTCCGGTGAGCCTTGAGTTCATGCTGGTATTGGGGCTCACATTTGTGAACCAGATCATCGTGGGTGGTCTCGGCGGTGTCGCAGTGGCGGCCGTGGGTTTTGCCAACAGCATCCACACCATTCCGGTGTTCTTTTTTGGTGCGCTGAATGTCGGTGCCGGGGTGGTGGCGGCCAGAGCGTTTGGTGGTGGCCAGAAACGCGTTGTGAGTAAATCGGTGACCTTTGCGGTCATCCTCTCGGTAGTCACCGGTGTCGTGGCGGCTATTCCTTTTGTGCTGTTTCCCGATGAGATTCTGCGACTGGCTGGTGCTTCAGAGGGTGTTGTGACCCAGGGCAGTGGCTACCTTGCCGTCTTGGTGGCGGGCCTTGCCGCTGGCGTTTTGGGAATGGTGCTCGGCGCAGTGTTGCGCTCGGTCGACCGCCCCCGCTCGCCGATGGTGGCGACGATTATTACGGTCGCACTCAACACCCCACTCGCCATCGTGTTCGTCTATGGGATTGGCCCCTTTGAAGGAATGGGCGTTGTTGGCGCGGCATGGGCGACGTTGATCACGACGGTTCTGAAGGCCGTCATTCTCTTGATTCAGACCTACCTGGTTTTCGATGTGGCGAACTGGTTGGTGCCCTCTACCCGCCGTGATTGGGTCACTATTGGCCGGCCGATCATTGTGTTGGCATTTCCGATGGCGCTCACCAGCATCTCGTGGACGTTTGGCAACTTTTTCTACAACGTCATCGTTGCCCAGCTGGGCGATGGGCCCTTAGCCGCGATCAATATTGTCTTCACTATGTCCAGTGTGTTCGTTGTGGGCAGCATAGGTTTCGGGAGCGCCATCACCGTGCTTGTTGGCCAGGCAATCGGCGCGGGGAACTCCGCTGTGGCTAAAGACTGGGTGGCGTATCTCTTGCGCCTTGGCATATACACAAGCATCGGTTTCGGCGGCCTCTTTGCGCTCTCGTCTTTGGCTCTGCCAGTGCTGTTCCCGAGGGTCGAGGCCGACGTGTTGTGGGCGGCAACGCTCGGAATCCTCATTAGCGCTGCCCTCCAGCCAATTGCGGTGCGCATGTTACTCGTGGCTTCTGTGTTGCCTAGTGGCAACGACACCACCGGCATCATCATCGGTGATTTTGCCGGGCCCTATGTGGTGGGTTTGCCACTAGCGATTGCTTTGGCCTATTTCACACCGCTCGGTGTCTTAGGTGCTGTGATCGCGAAGGGTGGTGAAGACACAGTGAAGTGGCTGATTTTTGCTGCCAGAAATCGACGAATTCGGTGGGATACCGTGGTGCAGCGCCATGAGGATTCGCTGATTGGCATCGGCGATCCCCGCACCGGGCCCATCGCCACTCTCTAGAGGGGCATACTGGGTCCATGGTTCAGATTCAGCCCTACACGGTGCTGCGGGCACTAGGCCCTGGCGCTGAGCTTCGGCACTATCCCGCACACACCTTGATTTCTTGTGATGTGGGAGGGGACTTTGACAGCGCCGGTTCCAGGGGGTTTGGGCCTCTCGTGCGCTACATCTCAGGCGCTAATCAGCAGGGTCAGCAGATTGCGATGACCTCGCCTGTTATTCATGCCCCCAGGTCCCAGGCGTCCCACACCATCAGCTTTGTCTTGCCCGAGGGCATGAACCCTGCAGATGCGCCTCGACCCGCCGATGGGCGGGTCGAGGTTCATGAGGTCTCACCTCGCCTCGTTGCCGCCCTGCGGTTTGCTGGCGGGTGGTCAAAGGAGAGAGCGCATCAGAAGGAGCAGGCCCTAATGGGCCTGCTGGCAAGTGCGGGGCTCACGCCGTCTGGGGCTGTGTTCTTTGCCCGGTATGACCCGCCCTGGAAGCCG
>CAEZTM010000030.1_pt1 | contig 15867 bp, 17 predicted proteins | sample 7264211 | NCBI WGS metagenome assembly CAEZTM01 (sample SAMEA6813804, study PRJEB35770) | uncultured Actinomycetes bacterium | biome: Freshwater; feature: Freshwater reservoir; material: water | place: Czech Republic | collected 2017-08-18 | depth 0.5m m | reverse complement strand
GTGATTGAGCACGCTCGTTCACAGAACATTCCGGTGGTCGTAGTGTGTGGGGTTTCTCAGATGACGGAGCCGATCGCAGGAGTCACGGTGATCGAAATCAGTGCGGGCGCACCGAGCATTCAGGAATCAATTGACAACCCGGTGGCCTATCTCCGGTCTGCCGGTCGGACAATTGGCCAAATGGCTACCGAAGGTCTTTAGCGCGAGAACTGCGTTTCCTTATAGGGAACTCCGGATTGGTCGTAGGTAATCCATGTGCCGACCTGGTCGCCAGCCCGGAGGGAACCACTGCGCATGAGGGTGCCGTCCTTGCGATAGAACGACCAAGCACCGTGCATGGCCTCACCTTTGTAGGAACCTCGGGCCTTAACCACCCCGTTTTTATAGAGCTCCAGAAATGCACCCGACTTCTTCGGGAACGTGCTGTTAATGACGGTGATGCGCGCTTCCACAAGTTTCTTGAGGAAACCCTTCGGTGGCGCCTTGTGCTGATCACAGTGGATCGTGCCCTTTGTGGTCGTATACCCATCGAGCGCTGATCCCATCAGTTCCTGGACTTCGGGTCCTGGAAAGAGGCTGTTGTGGTGGCTAAAGCCAAGAAACGACACCACGATAATGCCTTCAACCCGCAGGGTGGGCATTCCCCACGATAAATCTTCGATTGCGGTCGGCAACAACTCGTGAAGCGTGGAACGGACCTCCGCTAACGCCGCCGCCTGCCTCTCAGGAAAAGACTCGATGATCGAGTCGACGGTTGTCATGCTTCTAGTCTGGAGCATTTCCGCCTAGCCTGGGGGCATGAGTTCCTCTGATTTTGTTCCCCCAGGCATGCGCGAACAACTTGATTCGCCCTCGTATCAAGGAATCCCCACCTTCGGTATGCAGCCCTTTGTGACTGAGGCATCGCAACTCGATGCCATCAAGCCAGACATCGCGGTCGTTGGCGCCCCGTGGGATGACAGCACGACCAATAGACCGGGCGCACGCTTTGGTCCCCGAGCGCTTCGGGCTAATGCGTATGACCCTGGGACCTATCACCTCGACTTGGGCGTAGAGATTTTTGATCACCTGAATGTGGTTGATTTCGGGGATGCCATCACGAGCCACGGCATGTGGGAAAAGTCTCGCCAGGCCATTTATGACCGTGTGAGTGAAGTCACCAGACGGGGCATTGTTCCTGTGGTGCTCGGTGGGGACCACTCGGTCACCTTTCCAGCAGTCACCGCAGTGTGTGAGCAGCACGGGTTTGGCAATGTCGTCATGATTCACTTCGACGCTCACGCCGACACCGCGTATGAGCTCGAGGGCAACTTCGCCAGCCACGGCGCGATGATGCGGCGCATTATTGAATCGGGCGCAATCCCTGGTGACCGGTTCCTGCAGCTTGGACTGCGTGGTTATTGGCCAGGAGAGGAAGACCAAAAGTGGATGCGCGAGAACAAGCTCAAACACTTCATGATGCAGGAGTTCTGGGAGCGGGGCGCCATGCCCGTTGTTGACGATGTCATCAAGGAGGCTAAAGCCAAAGGCCCGAAGGCCTACATATCGATAGACATTGATGTCCTAGACCCGGGCTTCGCCCCGGCAACGGGAACACCGGAGCCTGGTGGGTTCGCTCCGATTGATTTGCTGCGTATTGTCCGCAGGCTCACCCTCGAGCTTGATGTGGTGGGCTTTGACGTGATGGAGGTTGCCCCTGCGTATGACCACGCGGATGTGACAGTTAACAACGCCCACCGCCTGATTTGGGAGTTCTTTGCAGGGATGGCGCTCAAGAAGAAAGAAGGACGCTAGGCCCGCTCTTCCGCGATTGAGTTTCCGCCATCGACGACGATTGTCTGACCTGTGATGTAGGAGGCGGCGGGGCTTGCCAGCCAGGCGATTGCTGAGGCAATTTCTCCCGGGGAACCGGAGCGCCCCATCGGGGTCGCTAGGCCCTCTGCTTTTTCGGAATCGGTTTGGGACTCGGTGGCAATCCAGCCAGGTGCCACCGCGTTGACGGTGAGGCCGTGGTGCGCCTCGTCCAAGGCCAGCGCGGTCATGAGGCCACGAAGACCGGCCTTGGATGCCGCATACGAGACTTCGTTCTTCATGGCCATCACGGACCCGGTCACACTGGTGACCATGATGATCCGGCCGTTGCCGTTTGCTCTGATTGTGGGCAACAACGCCTTCGTCACCAGGAAGGCCGAGGTGAGGTTTCGTGACAGAGCCAGTTCGAAGGCCTCCCGGCTGGTTTGGTCAACTCCGGCGCTCTCGCCGGTGGTCTCCATCGGCACATTCACGCTCGTCATACCGGCGTTGTTCACAAGAATCCGGAGGGGATTCGCGGTCGCCTGCGATGCCTGATGAACCGTCTTGACTCCCTCATCGGTAGTGAGGTCGGCGACCACCGCATGAGCGAGGTGTCCTTCGTGGTGCAGTTCTTCTGCCCGCTCGAGGACTCGATCGCTGGCGCCCGTGAGGACGACCTCGGCACCGAGTTGAGCCATCAGCCTGGCACTGGCGAAGCCAATGCCGGTGCCACTGCCGGCGCCGGTGATTAGGGCGGCAGAGCCTTGAAGAATGAAAGGGCTGGTGTCCATGGACACCAGCCTAGGTTCTCTGTCTCAGCTCCCTGCCCTAGCCCCGCAGTGGCAAGGCGATGCCAATGGCGATAAATACGCCGCCAAACACCTGGTTGAAGCGCTTGCCGAACTTTGTGAGAAACGGCTGGATTTTGGCCGATCCCGCTGCCACTGAGAGCTCGAAGAGGATTTCAATGCCGACAAAGGTGATCGCCATCACCATAAATTGTCCAAAGAGTGGAAGATCGGTGGTGAGAAACTGGGGTAGAAACGCAACGAAGAACAAGATTCCCTTGGGGTTGGTCACAGCGGCCAGAAGACCCTGGCGGAAGACCGCACCGCCAGTGATGGTGTTGCCGGCGTGGGACTTGTCTAGGCCCAGTGGTGGTGATCGCCAGACCTGTATCCCGAGCCACACCAAATACGCGCCACCGACCCACTTCAACACAATCAGCAGCTCGGCAGAAGCAGCCAACAATGCCCCAATCCCAAAGAGGGAAAGAGCGATGATGATGGTGAAGCCGAGTGCCCCACCGGCGATCGTGAACAGCGTCTTCCGCACCCCATAGAGGGCGCCGTGGGTGAGGGCGAGTAAGCCGTTCGGACCAGGCGTGAGCGAAAGCCCCAACGCTGCAATCGTGTAGAGCAGCCAGGTGTCTAATTCCACAGCCACAGTATTGCGCTGGTTCAGCTAAATGGTGGCCAACACGTAACCAGAACTTTCCATGTGGTTTGCTTCTCGTTTCTAGCGTTTCAGTCATGTACACCATCGGCGTAAGCACGAGTTCGTTCTTTCCGCAAAGCCTGGAAGATGCTTTCCGGTTGGCCAAAGAGGCCGGGGCGGAGGGTATGGAAATCATGGTCACCAATGCGCCCGAAACCCAGGACCCGAGGGTTCTGGATTTCCTCTCGCGCCGCTTCGACTTGCCAATTGTGTCCATTCACGCGCCAGTCCTGCTGCTAACCCACGGTGTGTTCGGGTATGACCCAGCCCACAAGCTTGAGCGCAGCGCCGAACTGGCTGTCATGCTCGGTGCGGATACCGTCGTTGTGCACCCACCATTCCGGTGGCAGGTTCTGTATTCGAGGCGTTTTGAGAAAGTCGTCCACGAGGTTGCGGACACACACGGCGTGACAATCGCCGTGGAGAACATGTTTGGCTGGGCTGCGTCGTCGATCAATATTGAGGCCTACGCACCGAGTTGGAACCCCGGACGACTGGATTTACCGTCGTTGACCCTCGATTTCTCGCACGCCGCCATGCAGGGGATTAGCGCACTGCGGCTTGCTCGAGAGTGGGGCGAGCGACTCGCTCACGTTCATTTGTGTGATGGAACTAGCCCCAAAGAGAACTTCCACCTTTTTGACGAACACTTACTGCCTGGAAAAGGGACCCAGCCGGTAGGGGAAACGCTCGAACTGCTTGCGCAGAGCGGTTTCCGTGGTCACGTGATCGCCGAAGTCTCGACGGCGAAGGCGCAGTCTGACGAGCAGCGCGTGCAGATGGTGAAATCCTCCCTCGATTTTGCCCGGTACTACATGGCTGTCGGGCGAGAGCGACTCAAGGCTGGGGTGGCCAGATGAAGGTTGCCATTGTCACGGAGTCCTTTCTTCCCTCGATCAATGGCGTCACCAACTCTGTTCTCCGCGTAATTGACACTCTCCTGGCTTCAGGCCATCAGCTACTTGTCGTTGCTCCAACATCCGAGGAACCCAGCTACCGCGGTGTCCCGGTAATCAAGAGCCCCTCGGTCATTCTCGGTGGCTTCCCCGTGGCGATACCAACACCCTTTGTTTCCGCGGCCTTGGACCGGTTCGCTCCTGACCTTATTCACGTGGCGGCCCCGTTCTGGTTGGGTGGTGAGGCTATCGCCTATGGCCACAGGCGCGGAATCCCGACAGTGGCGATTTACCAAACCGATGTTGCCGGATACATGAAACGCTATGGCCTCGACTTTGCCACCCCCATCCTGGATGCGCTGACGGCGAGTATTCATAAGCTCGCAACGCTCAACCTGGCCCCCACGCAGGACGGGGTTGACCGGCTGAGGGGCCTGGGCATCTCGAGTGTTGACATTTGGGGACGCGGGGTCGACCTTGAGCTGTTTTCCCCGGAGCGACGGGCGGCGACCCCGGTCCAGGGACTTCGTCGCCAGTGGGCACCACACGGTGAGCGAATTGTCGGTTATGTCGGTCGGCTAGCACCGGAAAAGCAGGTGGGGCGCCTGATTGAAGTGTGTGGGATTCCCGGCACCCGGATAGTGATTGTGGGGGATGGCCTAGATCGCCAGGAGTTGGAGGACCGTTTTACTGGTTACCCAGTGATCTTCACTGGTCGGCTATCCGGTGATGAGCTGGCGAACGCTTATGCCGCGATGGATGTTTTCGTCCACGCGGGTACTGAAGAGACTTTTGGGCAGACCATCCAGGAGGCCCACGCCTCGGGCTTACCGGTCATTGCTCCATCGATGGGGGGCCAGCGGCACCTCATTCACCACGGCATCGACGGCTATCTCGTTGATCACACTCGGTGGGGGGCGTTCCGTGAGGGCGTCCAGACCCTTGTTGATGATGCGGACCTACTTCGGACGATGTCGCGCGCGGCCTATCTGGCTGTCGCTGACAAGTCGTGGGAGCGGAACAACCAAGAACTACTGGCCCACTACGAGAGTGTGCTCGCGACTAGCGCTTCTGCGCTCGTCGCTGCCTAGCCAGCCCTTCGGGTCACGAGTGCCGTGGTCGAGGGCCAGGGCAGGATCGGCGTGAGACCAGTGGACATTGTCACGGCGATGTGCTCGCGGTGACGCCGGAGCACCCTGCGGTACCGCTGGCGGTTGGTGTTGTCAAAGACTATGAGCCCGCTGTTCGCCAATCTTGCTAGTGCTCTTTTAAAGCACGCCTCACGAGCGCGACCGTCAATCACTATCAGGTCGAAGTCTCCGGGGACAGAGTCGATCGCACTCACATACGAGGTGAAGTCGAGGGACCGATAGCCCCATCGCTTGGAGCGCGCGCGGGTTGAGCGCGTGGCTTTGGGAACAGGGGGCGTCACGATGGCCACGTGCTCTGGCACCGCGGCCGAGACCCTCTGCGCCCAGCCAGCGTCTGACTCAATCGATGTGACCGACTCACTGCGCTGTGCCAACCACACGGTTGATGACCCAGACCCCCACTCGAACACACGCGCATTCGGACGCTGGGCGAGAAAGCTGCTCACCTCTGTGCTGGCTGCAAATGTCCACCACGGGACATCAAGTTGTGTGAAGTCCTCGAAATCCATCACTGACAACAACGATCGAACCCACAGGGCACGGGTTGACCGGGCGGCCTTGCCATCCAGCCGTTGCAGTAATCCACGACGCTCGAGGAGTCCTCGGAGCGCGTGGATAGCGCGGGCATAGAGCCCCAGAAGTCTCATTGGTTACCAGTGAACGCTTGATGCGTTGACGGCCCCTTACCGACACCTGAACAACACGCAAACGAGACCACTGCTGAAGGCTCGCTACCAGAGGTCCGAGTACCGATGCCCGAGGGCAGTGATGAGCCGACGCAGTGAAGCCCCTGACATGCCAACGACCGCGTGAGGGTCACCCTCGATTCGGTCGATGAGCGCACCACCTCTGGCATCCAAGGTGAATGCCCCAGCCACCTGGAGTGGCTCTCCTGTTGCCACATAGGCGTCGATGTCGTGTTCATCAATGGAATCGGCAAAATGCACGCTCGCCTGACTTACTTCCCCCGCAGCCGAGCCGACTTTTCCGCCACTGTGGTCGATGACCCAGAGGCCTGAAAAGAGTGTGCCGTTCTTTCCCACCATCTCGAGCCACCGCTGCTTGGCAACCGTGGGTTGCAGGGGCTTGCCGTAGTTCTGGCCCTCAAAGTGAAAGACAGAGTCGCCACCAATCACAAGCCCATCGAGTGATGGGTCCAGAACACTTTCGGCCTTCAGCTTGGCGAGATGAAGAGCGACCGCCTCCGGCGTTCGCTCTTCGGTCATGGCGGTGACTGCTCGCTCTTCATCAACATCGGGGGCGAGCACCATCGCGCGTAGACCCAGGTCTTGGAGAATCTGCTTCCTAGCCGGTGAGGTCGAGGCGAGATAGAGCGTTGGCACAGTCGTTCCTAGGTTCGAATGAAGGTAGCGATGGACTCCATGTGGTGGGTGTGAGGGAAGAGGTCCCAGGCTTCAAGAAATACCAGTTCGTAACCGACCTGGGCTAGCAGCCCGGCGTCACGACCCAGTGCCACTGGATCACACGCCACATAAATGATGGTGCCAACGCCAAGATCAGCGAGTGAGCTGATGACCTCGGTATTCGCCCCACTGCGGGGTGGGTCGAGAATCACAGTGGCTTGGCGCCACTTATCGGCGTTCTGTGGCCCCACACCCTGGACGGCGGTTTCCAACCAGCGGTGGACTTGGGCGCTGACCGCGGTGACATCAGCAATTCCATCGAGGTTCTGACCGACATATTTGGTGGCGAGCTCATCTGATTCCACGGCCGTCAGGTTTAACCGCTCCGGGCTGATTGATGCTAGAGCGTGTCCGAGGAGACCAACGCCCGAGTAGAGATCAAGGTTTTCCGCACTTGGTACCAGTCGCTCGGGCCTGATGGCGCGTTGCACTGCAGCACTCAAGATTGCGGGAGCCTGTTGATGCACTTGCCAGAACGAGTGGTCGGAGAGCGAGAATTCGACATCGCCGACATGTTCAACAATGTCGGCTGGGGTCTGCTTATCGACGACCAGGCGAACCCCAGAACCTCCGGTATCAAGTGCGCGGACTGTAGTCGCACCCACGTACTTGGTTCGAAGCAAACCTGAGTCCCCAATCGCCTGCGAGGCCAAGGGAAGGCTGGCCACGGGAATTACTGTTCGGGACCGCTCGGCATAGGGACCCAGTTGGCCTGCTTCGTTCGCGTGCAGGGTCACCCGGGTGCGCCAGTGGAGACCGCCACGCTCATCATCGCCAGGGACACACTGGACGATGGCGTTATCAATGAGCTCGCCCTCAAGGTTTCCAAATCGGCGCAATGAATCCTGAAGGATTGCCGTTTTCAGTTCCCTCTGGTGGCCAAGGGCGATATGGCCGTAGTCGGCGCCGCCCGCGCGCTGTTCCCACGGCCGGCTGACATCGGCCTCTGGCCAGATGTGGGGAACGCGGTGTTCGCTTGCCTGAATGACCGTGATGGGCTGAGCACGCCACAGAGATTTCTTGGACGTCTCGACCAGTTCGACCTCGAGAACCTCGCCAGGGATTGCCCCCGGGCAGAAGACCACGCGCCCATCCAGGCGGCCAATTCCTGAGCCACCATGAGCCATGGTGGTGATTTCTAGCGTGGCGGTGGTCATCGCCTAAGCCTAGGAGTCCTAGGACATAATGGTGAACGCCGTAGATAGCGAAAGAAAGAAGACAATGGACGTTCGTGGATATGCCGTAATGGCCGAGAAAGAGAAGCTGGTTCCCTGGAGTTTCCAGAGGCGCAATGTCGGCACCGACGACGTTCAGATCGCCATTGAGTGGTCTGGAATTTGCCACTCCGACATTCACACTGGTCGCAGTGAATGGGGCGACATCAACTTCCCGCTCGTTCCAGGCCACGAGATTGTCGGCCGGGTTACCGCTGTTGGTGCCAGCGTGTCCCGTTTTGCGGTGGGCCAACGAGTGGGCGTTGGCGTTTATGTCGACTCCTGTCGCGCCTGCGACAACTGTCTGGCAGGAATGAGCAACTACTGCCGCGAGGGCATGATTGGCACCTTCGATGCGCTCGAGCGTGACGGGAAGTCCATCACCAGGGGCGGCTATTCCAACGGCATCGTTGTTGACCAGGGTTATGTCGTGAGCGTTGCTGATTCTTTGGACCCCGCCGCTACTGCCCCGCTGATGTGTGCTGGTGTGACGTTGTATTCCCCCCTCAAAGAGTGGGGTGCTGGCCCCGGCAAGAAAGTCGGGATTATCGGCCTTGGCGGGCTTGGCCACATGGGGGTCAAGTTTGCAAGCGCACTGGGAGCCCACGTCACTGTCTTCTCGCACTCTGAATCTAAGCGCGCCGATGCTCTCGCTATGGGTGCTGATGACTTCATTGTCACTACCGATGGCGCGGTCTTTGAGACCCACAAGAAGCAGTTCGATCTCATCATCAATACGGTGTCTGCGCCGATTGACTTGAATGACTACTTGGAGCTCATTGCTCTCGATGGCACCCTGGTCATGGTGGGCCTTGCCCCCGAGCCCTACCCCATCAAAGCGTTCTCCATGTTGGCGCAGCGCCGCCGGATTGCAGGGAGCATGATTGGCCCCGTGGGCCAGCTGCAGGAAATGCTCGATTTTGCTGCCGAACACAAGATTGGCTCGGACATTGAGATCATCAAGGCCGAGGAGATCAACGAAGCGTGGGATCGGGTCGTCGATAGCGACGTTCGCTATCGCTTCGTCATCGACGCCTCGAGCTTCTAGAAAAGATAGGCTCGGGAAGAGTTTTTCCCCTAGTTTCTGAAGGAGTGACCCGGGTCATGGCTGTTGTTTCTCACTACGTTGGCGGCAAAGCCTTTGCCGGTTCCTCCAAGCGCACCGCGCCGGTCTATGACCCGGCGTTGGGAATAATCTCGAAAGAGGTTGCACTGGCCAGTGCGGCAGATTTGGACAACGCCGTTGCTGTTGCGAACGCTGCTTTTCCCGCATGGCGTGACCTCTCGGTGGCTAAGCGCCAGTCCGTGATGTTCCGCTTCCGGGAACTTCTCGAGGCGAAAAAGTCTGAGCTTGCAGCGATTATTACCGCGGAGCACGGCAAGGTTCTCTCCGATGCGATGGGCGAAATTCAGCGCGGTCAAGAGGTAGTGGAGTTCGCGTGTGGTCTGGGCCACCTGATGAAAGGTGAGTACTCGGAGAACGCGTCGACTGACGTGGACGTGTATTCACTGAAGCAACCCTTGGGAGTTGTGGGCATCATCAGCCCCTTTAACTTCCCCGCCATGGTGCCGATGTGGTTCTTCCCGGTCGCACTCGCAGCCGGCAACTGTGTGATTTTGAAGCCCAGCGAGAAGGACCCCTCTGCTGCGAATTGGGTTGCTGAGCTTCTGACTGAGGCTGGCTTGCCGGATGGTGTGTTCAATGTCGTCCACGGCGACAAGGAAGCTGTGGATGCGCTTTTGGTCAACCCGGACGTGCAATCGATTTCGTTTGTGGGCTCGACTCCGATTGCTCGCTACGTATACGAAACTGGCGCCAAGGCTGGCAAGCGAGTTCAGGCTTTGGGTGGGGCCAAGAACCACATGCTGGTGCTACCTGATGCTGACCTCGACCTTGTCGCGGATTCTGCCGTCAATGCTGGTTTTGGCTCTGCCGGTGAGCGATGCATGGCCATCTCGGTCGTTGTCGCGGTTGAGCCCATCGCCGATTCGTTGGTTGATGCGATTGCTACCAAGATGGCCGGCATTAAGGTTGGCGACGGTCGTCGGTCCTGCGATATGGGACCGCTTGTCACCGAAGTTCACCGTGACAAAGTGGCCTCCTATATTGAGATCGCTGAAAAGGACGGTGCCACCGTCGTCGTGGATGGTCGCGATGTGACGCCAGACGGTGAGCCCGGTGGTTTCTGGTTGGGACCCACCCTGATTGACCGGGTACCGACCTCCAGCAAGGTCTACCAGGACGAAATCTTCGGCCCAGTCCTCTCGGTGGTTCGCGTTCAGTCTTATGAAGAAGGCCTCGAACTCATTAACTCTGGCGCCTTTGGAAATGGCACCGCGATTTTCACCAACGATGGTGGCGCCGCGAGGCGCTTCCAGAACGAAGTTCAGGTGGGCATGATCGGCATCAATGTGCCAATCCCGGTCCCTGTTGCATATTTCTCCTTCGGTGGTTGGAAGCACTCACTCTTCGGTGATTCCCGCGCACACGGTGAAGAAGGCTTCCGCTTCTTCACCCGCACCAAAGTGGTCACCAGCCGCTGGTTGGACCCAAGCCACGGCGGGCTCAACCTCGGTTTCCCCCAGAACTAGGGACCCTCCAGCCTCCGGGCAGAAAGTAGCAACGTGAGTGCGTTCATTGAGGCCAGCAAGCTGGTCAAGACCTACAAAGCTGGCACGAAGACCGTCACTGCTCTCGACAATCTGTCCCTGGAGATCCCACAGGGCACCGTTCAAGCGTTGCTGGGTCCAAACGGTGCTGGCAAGACGACCACTGTCAAGGTCCTGACAACTCTCATTACCCCGGATTCGGGCTCCGCGAACATTGACGGTGTTGACGTGGTGGCTCACCCCGAGAGCATTCGCCGGATGATTGGGGTGAGCGGACAATACGCCGCTGTCGACGAGAACCTCACGGGTTTTGAGAATCTCGACATGGTCGGCAGGCTCTATCACCTCTCCCCAGCCCAATCACGAGCCAGGGCGCGGGAACTCATCGACATGTTCGATTTGGTGGAAGCCGGCGACCGGGTTGTTAAGGGATTCTCTGGCGGTATGAGGCGTCGTATTGACCTAGCCGGCGCGCTGGTGGTCAACCCACCGGTGTTGTTCCTTGATGAACCCACGACCGGTCTTGATCCGAGAAGCCGCCTCGCACTCTGGGGCGTTATCAAGACCCTGGTGGGCCAGGGAACCACCGTGCTGTTGACAACTCAGTACTTGGAAGAAGCCGATCAGTTGGCAGACAACATTGCGGTAATCGATGAGGGCCGAGTTATTGCCCAGGGCACCAGCGATGAGCTGAAGCTCCTCGTTGGGGGCCAAAGAGTCGAAGTGACCGTTCACGACGTCGCCGACATCGAGAAGGCCAGGTCCGTACTTGCCCGCCACGTGACTGGAGATATCAGCTCGGGCGCTGACTCGAGGACACTGGTGGGCCCGGTGGAGAATGCGGCGAAAACGCTGCAGAAGGTTCTCAAAGATCTGGCTGATTCCGGTGTTGAGCTCAACGACGCGGGGATGCGACGTCCTACTTTGGACGACGTGTTCTTGCAGTTAACCGGCCATGCCGCTCTCCAGGAGGAAAACGCGTGAGCACGTCATTGACTCCCACGGGAAGCCCGGTCGGCCGTTTTCTCTCGGATGGGTGGGTTACCACCAAACGCAATCTTCTGAAGATCAAGCGGGTGCCAGACATTCTGGTCTTCACCCTCATCCAGCCAATCATGTTTGTGCTGCTGTTCACGTATGTCTATGGCGGCGTGATTGATATCCCGGGCAGCTCCTATGAGGAATTCCTGATGGCTGGAATCTTTGCCCAGACGGTTGTTTTTGGCTCCACCTACTCGGGCTCAGCCATGGCACAGGACCTGAAGGACGGCATTATCGACCGCTTCCGGACACTGCCGATGAACCCAGCAGCGGTATTGGTGGGTCGCACGAACGGCGACATGGTCATTAATGCAAGCTCCATGGTGGTCATGATGATTACCGGCTTCATCGTGGGGTGGCGGGTGCGCTCCAGTTTCGTAGAGGCTGTCTTCGCTGTTGTGTTGCTGTTGCTCTTCGCTTATTCGTTTTCGTGGGTGATGGCCTTTATCGGTATGAGCGTGCGAAGCCCCGAAATCATCAACAACGTCTCGTTTTTGATTCTTTTCCCGCTGACCTTCATCTCCAACGCCTTTGTGCCCTCGGACACCCTGCCCACGCCGCTGAGGGTTTTTGCGGAGTGGAATCCTGTGTCTGCTCTGGTGCAGGCCGCAAGGGATCTCTTTGGCAACACCCCACCTGGGGCGCCGATGGGTGACGCCTGGCCCTCACAGAATCCCATTGCCACAGTAATTATTGGCATGGCCATCATGCTGGCCATCTTTGTTCCCCTCTCCATTCGAAAGTTCCAGTCAATTAGCTCTAGGTGAGAAGGCCTCCGGCACCAGTGACGTAGGGTCAAACCATGCCAAGGGTTGCCAAGACAAAGAACGGCTTTGAGCCGAAAATCTGTGCTGTGTGCGGTCTTCCCTTCGAGTGGCGCAAGAAATGGGCGAAGAATTGGGACTCTGTTCTGTATTGCTCCACAGCGTGCAAGGCCCGGAAAGGGGCAGCGTGATGCCGAGCCTAAGTCTGGCCACGAGCGTGTTCATGTCAAAGGCTGAAGCTTTGGGCCTGCTCACCGACACGCTGGGTGTTCCGTGGATTATTGATGACCCCGCTGATGTGACACTAGCTCTCCCCGAGGGCGTGGTGCTCGGTATTGAGGTGCCAAAGTTTGGTGAGGATCTGCCCCTTACTCTCGACCTTCGGCATGCCGATCCAGAAGTCCTCACCCGGGTTGCCGGGGACTGTGCAATGCGCCTCAAGGCCACGCTCGACTGGACGACCCAGGCGCTGCCGATTCGGGATTAGCTGGCCCTAGGGCAGTAAGCGGTTTGGCCCTCTAAAGAGGAAGGTCGTTTCACGGATGCTTGATTGGCCGAGCATCAACATGATGACCCTGGCTAGACCCATGCCAAACCCACCGTGCGGGGGAACCCCGTGGCGGAAAAAGTCAAAGTAGGCGCCCAGGTCATCGACGTGCATTCCCTTGTCTTTGGCTTGGGCTTCCAAAATCTCGATGCGGTGCTCGCGCTGGGCGCCAGTTGCGATCTCTGTGCCCCGATAGAGCAGGTCATAGGAGTTCGTCAGGCCATCGTTGTCGGCGTGACGCATGTGGTAAAACGGGCGGATTGAGGTGTCGTAATCGGTCACAAACACGAAGGGGTGACCGTGCTTCTGCTCGATATAGGCAGACAAACGCCGCTCTGATTCGGGGTCCAGGTCCCCATCAGCGCGGGGGAGGTCGTAACCGCCAGCGGCAACAATGTCGCGGGCTTCTGCGAGAGTCACCCGAGGGAACGGGGTTGTGGGGACGCTGAGCTCAACGCCAAGAACCTCGTGAACCTGGTCGCCATACTTGGCGACCACTGCGGTAATGCCGGCGGTGATGACCTGTTCCTGCATGGCCATCACATCATGATGCGAGTCGACCCAGCTCATCTCCGCGTCAACACTCGTGAACTCCGTGGCGTGCCGGGCGGTGAACGAAGGATCGGCGCGGAACGCTGGCGCGATTTCGAAGACCGCACCAAAACCTGCGGGCTGGGCCATCTGCTTGAAGAACTGGGGACTCTGGGCGAGGTAAGCGGTGGTGTCGAAATATCCGACCTCAAAGAGTTCGGCGCGGGATTCACTGGCGCTTGCCATCAGTTTGGGCGTGTGGATTTCAATCCAGTCGCGCTCAACCCACCACTGGCGCATCGCGTGTTCAAAAGTTGTCTGGACGCGGAAGATGAGGTTCGCGCCAGGCCTGCGCAAATCAAGGAAACGCCAATCCATGCGCTTATCGACATTCGAGTCTTCGGCAATGGGGGGCTCTGGTTCTGCCGCTCCGGTGACCACCATCGAGGCCATCTTGACTTCGAGACCACCGAGTTTGACGCGCTCGTCAATCTTGAGCTCGCCCGTGACCTCGATAAATGAGCCAGAGGCGAGCGCTGAGATAGCGTCGGTGAGTGCCCGGCGCTCAGGACTGGAGCCCGCTTCGGGGTCATCGTCCCGAAGTGCTGGGTTCACAAGTTGTGCAGCACCAGATTCATCACGCAGGATGACGAACTGGACCTTCTTCTGATCGCGCACTGTCTCGACGAATCCCCCGACGGTCACGGTTGTTCCGTCGGTCGTGTGGGCGAGATTGGCAATGCGAATACGTGAGGTCACAAGAGCCGAGTCTACAAGTCGGCTCAGCGTCCCTGAAGCCATGTCCTCATAGACTTGGGCTTGTGCCCGCAGACCTCATTCACTTCGTTCGCCACGGTGAAGTCCACAATCCCGACAAGATTCTCTACGGTCGGCTCGAGGGCTTTGGCCTGTCTGAGCGGGGTTCCCAGATGGCCGACCGTGCGGCGAGCGCATTAGCCACCAGGCCCATTGCCAAGGTATTTTCTAGCCCTCTGCAGAGGGCGCTGGAATCAGCCAACCCCCTCTCACAGCGGGTCAAGGTTCCCATCACCGTTGATGAGCGACTCAACGAGGGCATCAATGTTTTTGAGGGCACCCGGTTGAGCCTCGGTCGGGTGTTTCGAGAGCCCTCCGTGCTGTTCCACTTGAGGAACCCGTGGACGCCCAGTTGGGGGGAGCCCTATCGTGAGATATCCCAGCGCATGCTGGATATGGCCGAACACGCCTGGAATTCGGTCGACGAGGGCGAAGTGGCGTTAGTGAGCCACCAGGTCGCTATCTGGATTTTTCACAGAACGGCAGCGGGTATTCCGCTGCCCCATATGCCCCACCAGCGGCGCTGTGCTCTCTCCAGCATCACAAGCTTCAGGAAAATCGGCACTAAGTGGAAAGAGGAGAGCTACCGCGAGCCGGCTGCTGATCTTCTCGAGGACGCCATCGACGCGGGTGCCGTTTAGATGCGAGCCCTTCGCATTGCCACAGCGGTGGCGCTGGCTCTCACCCTTGGTGCCTGCGCTCGCAGTGGCGACGAGTTGGCAGCGCAGTATCGAGACGGCACCGGCCAGAACTACATTTCCGGCGATGGTGCCCTGACCATTCTCGCTCCGGACTCGAGGGCGACCCCGGTGGAGTTTGGTGGTTCGACCGACACCGGCGGGACCTTTACTAGCGCAGATTACGCGGACCACGTGATCGTGGTCAACTTTTGGTATGCGGGGTGTCCACCCTGCCGCCTCGAGGCGGCTGACCTGGAGGCCGTCTATCAAGAATTCGCAGACCAGGGTGTGGTCTTCATTGGTGTGAACATCATGGATCAAGCGCCCACTGCGCTGACTTTTGCCAAGGAGTTCGGTGTTACCTATCCAACGTTGTTGGACGCCAACGATGGCGCGGTGCGCTTGGCGTTTTCGGGACAGATTGCACCAAACGCTGTTCCCACCACGCTGGTGCTCGATAAGGACGCTCGGGTGGCTGCGCGCATCTCGGGTCTTCTGAGTGACCCAGACGTTCTTGTCGGCATGATCGAGTCCGTTCTCGAGGAGTCGAGCTAGTGGATTCCATCGGTGAGGTGATCTTTAGCGGTCCCCTGCTGCTGGCGCTGCCGCTGGCATTGCTCGCTGGGTTGGTTGCTTTTGCCTCGCCTTGTGTGCTGCCCTTGGTTCCCGGCTATCTCGGATATGTCAGTGGGTTTACGTCCACTACGGAATTTGCCACCAAGCCGAAGACTCGTGTTGTTGTGGGTGTGCTGCTCTTTATCACCGGCTTTTCCGCGGTGTTTATCGGGTTTTCTGTGGCGTTTGCGTCCCTTGGCCTGCTTCTCCTCGGGTGGATGGACATCGTCATCCGCTTTGCTGGATTGCTCGTTATTTTGATGGGATTTGTGTTCATTGGGCAGGTG
>CAEZTM010000028.1_pt1 | contig 16262 bp, 15 predicted proteins | sample 7264211 | NCBI WGS metagenome assembly CAEZTM01 (sample SAMEA6813804, study PRJEB35770) | uncultured Actinomycetes bacterium | biome: Freshwater; feature: Freshwater reservoir; material: water | place: Czech Republic | collected 2017-08-18 | depth 0.5m m | reverse complement strand
CCGACTCTTTGAGTGGTGGCCAGATTCAACGCCTTGGTTTTGCCCGCGCCCTCTACACGAAGCCTCAGCTCATCATCTTGGACGAGGCAACGAGTGCTCTTGATGCTGCGACCGAGGCAAGCGTGGCGTCGAGCATCAAGAATGTCGGTGGGGAAACCACCGTCATCGTGATTGCTCACAGGCTCTCAACAATCCAGGATGCAGACCAGGTCCATGTGATGGATGCTGGAAAAATCATCGCTAGTGGGACGTTCAGCGAAATTAGAAAAGCAGTTCCGATGGTCGAGGAATACGTTCAGTTGATGTCTTTCCGTGATGAGTAATCGGGATCCTTCCTTCCCGCTCCTGGAGCAATCTGTTGACCGCCTAGTCGTGTTGTCTTCTGCCACATCAACTAACGCGGAGATTAAGAACTTTCTGGATGACGGCGACGTGGTCGCCGTCATTACCGACGACCAGACCGAAGGGCGCGGGCGCCTGGACCGGCACTGGGTGACAAAGCCCGGTGAGTCGGTTGCCCTGAGTATCGCGTTTCCCTGGAGTGCTGACGACCACGAAAGAAGCGGATCGTGGGTCCCGCTTCTTGTCGGGGCAGCTCTTGTGAGGGTCCTGCGCACTCATGGGCTTGGCGAAGCCAGCCTCAAGTGGCCAAATGATGTCATCCTTGGCCAGAAGAAGTTGGCTGGGATTTTGTGCGAATGGGCACCCTCCAGCACCGTGATTGTCGGAATCGGGCTCAACGTTGATTTTTCTCCAGACAAACCTCCCAGCCCACGCGCGACGGCGCTTGGTCACCATGTCTCGCCTGCGGAGGGGCTGGTCGATTCGATACTCGGCGAACTTGTGGAGGCGCTCCGCGTTGGCCTTGAGGGTCTGCGCACAGAACCGCGAGACGCCACGGCTGCTGTGGTCTCAGCAGTCATGAGCACGCTCGGTCGCTCGGTGGAGGTTCAGGAACCTTCGGGCGCGACGTGGAGGGGCACAGGTCAGGGCCTGGATGCCTCCGGGCATCTGCTGGTCATGCCAGAGGGCTCGTCTCAATTGCGAGCGGTGGTCGCTTCTGACATTGAACACCTTTACCAATAGGCTCAGATTGTGACTGTGGTGGGGGTTATTGGCGGTGGCCAACTAGCGCGGATGATGATTCCGGCAGCAATTAACCTAGGCCTTGAGCTCAGGGTTTTTGCTGAATCCGAGGTCTCGTCCGCGAAGCTCGGAGCCAGCCATGTTGGTGATTTCACTAACCTCGAGGAACTCGTCGCCTTCGCTGATGGCGTTGACGTCATCACTTTCGACCACGAACACGTGCCACTGGACCACCTGCGCCACCTGGGTGAGGCGGGCACAGCCGTATTCCCTCCGCCAAAGGCCTTGGCCCTCACCCAAGACAAGATTGTCATGCGACAGGCTCTCGCTGCTGCCGGCCTGCCGCAGCCCCAGTGGGCATCAGCCAGCCAGGACAATCTCGATGACGCACTCGATGAAGTCCGCGGACTTCCCTGCATCGCCAAGCTGCCCGTTGGCGGCTATGACGGTAGAGGGGTCCGGGTTGTCGAGACCGTAGAGGACCTAGCCGACTGGTTGGCTCTTGGTCCAGTTCTCCTTGAGGAGCGTGTCGCTTTTGTCAGGGAGCTCGCCCAGCTGAGTGCCAGGCGGCCCTCTGGGGAGTTCGTTGCGTGGCTTCCTGTGGAGACACGGCAGGAGGGCGGTGTGTGTGCTCAGGTGCTCTCCCCGGCTCCAGGTTTGTCCGATCTGCTTCGTGCAGAAGCGGAGACCATTGCCACCATCATCGCTGGCACGTTTGATGTCGTGGGGGTGTTGGCGGTAGAACTCTTTGAAACGCGCGATGGCCGACTCCTGGTGAACGAACTTGCCATGCGTCCTCATAATTCCGGCCATGTGCTCACTGAACAGTCAGTGACGAGCCAGTTCGAGCAGCACCTGCGAGCGGTTGCCGATTACCCGCTGGGTTCGACTGCTCTGCGCACTCCCCACGGCGTGATGATCAATGTCTTCTCAGACGCAAGCATGGACCGCTTCCGTGCGGTGGCCGAACAGGCCCCTGACATCAAGTTCCACTCGTATCAGAAGGCTGCGCGCCCTGGTCGCAAAGCCGGCCACCTGGTGTTGACCGGCAGTAACCCTGATGACATTTTTGCGAGGGCCATGACAGCATGGGAGTTGCTGGAACCCAGAAAGGCAGACTCATGAGCGCACGCGTTGCCGTGGTGATGGGCTCAGACTCCGATTGGCCCGTCATGAAAGCCGCGGCTGATGTTCTTGAGGAAGCCGGAGTTGACTTTCACGCCGACATTGTTTCCGCTCATCGGACGCCGGACAAGATGTTTGCCTTCGCCAAAGGGGCACGTACCGAGGGCTACCAGGTCATCATCGCTGGTGCGGGTGGTGCCGCGCACCTGCCCGGCATGATCGCATCAGCAACAACTCTGCCGGTGATTGGGGTGCCGATTGCTCTGAAGCAACTCGATGGTATGGATTCACTGCTCTCGATTGTTCAGATGCCAAGCGGTGTTCCCGTGGCCACGGTCGGTATAGGCCAGGCCAAAAACGCTGGGCTCCTGGCGCTTCGAATCCTCTCCGCCACGGACGAGTCGGTTTCCAGATGGCTCGATAAGTTTTCTGCCACCCAGCGCGACGCAGTTTTGGACAAGAAGCTCGACTAAAGCCCGCTAGTTGTCGTTTCGGTATTTGACCCGGGCAAGAACCGAGCGAAGTGCAAGACCTAAGCGCAGAACCTGGCGCAGGGGCCAGTAGACAGGCCGGTCATAGAGCCTGAACAGAAACCGCCTGGCACTCTCGTGGTGAACCTTCACCATGTCAGCCATCCGGCTCTTCGTGGAGTGCCCACCAGAGTGTTCTATTCGCCCCCTTGGCACATACAACGAGCGCCACCCGGCGCGCTTGAGTCGAAAACACAGATCAACGTCTTCTAAGAACATGAAGTACCCGGGGTCGAAACCGCCCACTTCTGCGATGGCTTCCTTCTTGGCCACAAGGCACGAGCCGGATAGCCAGTCGACGATGCGAACATCGTCGCCCTCGTAGACACCGAGGTATCTGCGCGTCCACGGATTGTGTTTCCATATCTCGCCAAGAATCGCGTGGCCTATGCCGACTCGTATGCCGGGGAACGCCCTCGCCGAGGGGTAGAGCGACCCATCCGGGTTTATGACCGCTGGGCCTGCGATCCCGGCGGTGGGATGAGTCAGTAAAGCCTCGACCGTTGTCTGGAGGGTTTCTGGTTCAAAGGTGATGTCTGGATTACACATGACGACGATTGTGCACTCAGCAGGTAGTAACGCCACACCCTCGTTTACAGCGGCGCCGTAGCCGGGGTTTTCGGGACGGTGCATCACTGTGAGGTCACCTTTGTAGAACGTCGACAGGTCCCGTGGTGGCTGGAGGGAATTATCGATCACCACAACAGACCGTGGTTTCAGGGTTGAGCGCGATAGCGATTCAAAGAAAACCGGCCAAACGTCGGCGGACTCAAATCCCACCGTCACGAGCCCAAGGACTGGCTTGCTCATGGCGAGTTCTCGCTCACAAGGGTCTTGAGTTCTGCGTCCCAAGCCTCCTCGAGCGCTTCGCGCCAGTGGCGCGGGGCCGGAAGGCCGTTCTTCTGCCAGTTGTGATGACCCAGTACTGACCACGCAGGTCTGGGTGCTGGGCGCACAAAGGTTTCCGACGTGGTGGGAAGCACCCGGTCCGGGTCCCACCCAGCGAGCTCGAAGAGCCGCCTTGCGAAGTCCCACCACGATGCTTGGCCCGCGTTGGTGGCATGAAAAACGCCGGACGTCACGGATGATTCGATGAGTGAGCGAATCATCCGTGCGACATCGCGCGTCCAGGTGGGTTGACCGATTTGATCGGTTACCACCTGAAGAGTGTCCCTGGTCCGAGCTGCGTTCAAAATCGTCGCTGGAAAACTAGAGCCTGGGACGCCATAGAGCCATGCGGTTCGAACAATCGCTGACGCGTTCGGCAAGGTTTCCCGCAGGAATTTCTCCCCGGCCAGTTTGGAAGCCCCATAGACCGTGGCCGGATTGGTGGGGGCATCCTCGGCATAGGGTTCACGCGCCATTCCATCGAAAACGTAATCGGTAGAGACGTGGATTACGCGTGCGTTCTTAGCTTTGGCGACCGTTGCGAGGTTCGCAACCCCGGTGGCGTTAGTGGCGAAGGCCGCATCGCTTTCTTCTTCTGCGGCATCGACCTGTGTATAGGCGGCTGCGTTGATCACTACTGAGCCGGGTGTGATGAACGCTTCGAGGGTTTCAGGGTGTGTGAGGTCAACTTCTTCTCTGGTTGCCGCCGAGACCAGAAAGTCCGCGAGCTCTCGAAGGAGCGCCTGGCCGAGCATGCCCCCTGCGCCCACAATGTGGATTGTGGTCATAGGGCGGCGCGCTCTTTGAGGGGTTCCCACCACCACCTGTTGTCTCGATACCACTGGACGACGTCAGCCAAACCTTCAGCAAAGGCAACCTGTGGCGTGTAGCCAAGTTCCTTGTGGATTTTGCCGATGTCGACGCTGTAGCGCCGATCGTGACCCTTTCGGTCGGCGACCTTGTCCACGAAAGACCAGTCCCTCCCGGTCGCCTCCAGCAAAAGCTCTGTGAGCTCACGGTTGGAGAGTTCAGTACCGCCACCGATGTTGTAAATCTCGCCGGGGCGACCACCAATTAGGACAGCCGCGATTCCGCGGCAGTGGTCATCGACGTGAAGCCAGTCGCGGACGTTGGCGCCGTCGCCATAGAGAGGGACGTGCTTGCCATCGAGCAGATTGGTGACGAAGAGCGGGATGACTTTCTCCGGGAAGTGGTGAATGCCGTAGTTGTTGCTGCATCGTGTGATGGAGGTGTTCAAGCCGTGCGTCACGTGGTAACTGCGAACGAGAAGGTCACTGCCAGCTTTCGAGGCTGAGTAGGGAGAGTTTGGCAGGAGAGGTTCATTCTCGTCCCACGAGCCCTCATCGATACTGCCGTACACCTCGTCTGTTGACACATGGACAAATCGCGTGATCCCGAGTTCCAGCGCAGCGTCGAGCAGGGTCTGTGTTCCCAAGACGTTGGTGTCCACAAAGATTCGCGAGTTCGACACCGAGCGGTCGACGTGGCTCTCGGCAGCGAAGTGCACGATAGCGTCATGGCCAGGAAGCGCGCGCTTCACGGCGGAGTCATCGCGAATATCGCCGTGCACGAAGGTGAAACGTGCCGAATCCTTCACGCTCTCAAGGTTTGTCAGGGTGCCAGAGTAGGTGAGCGCATCGAAGACGGTGATTTCTGCGCCTTCAAGACCAGGTAAGCGATCAGCGAGCAGCATTCTCGCGAAGTTTGACCCAATGAACCCGGCGCCACCGGTCACAAAAAGCTTCACGACTGCAGGCTCCTCAGCTCAGGTTTTTGGCGCTACGCCAGTGCTCCCACTCTACTTTGGAAACGGCATCAACGAGGGCCCAAGCGATCATGCGCTAGTAGGTTGGTGGGGTGGCGACAAAGAAATCCCCCGCATCTGGACCCGCGAATTCCCCGGAAATTTCAATCGTCTTTGCCTATTACGACAACCCATCGATGTTGGAATTTCAGTGGAAACAGATTGCTCAATACTCCTCGGCAGTTCGTGCTCGAGTCGAGGTCATCGTTGTGGATGACGCCTCTCCGATTACCCCGGCCGTTTCAGTAGGTCGGCCACAGTCTTTGCCAGGTCACAGGGTTTACCGCATTGCCAAAGACATCCCGTGGAACCAGGACGCCGCCCGCAATATCGGTGCACACGAGGCCCGCGCACGATGGTTACTGCTGACGGATATCGACCACGTCGTGCCAGAGGAGACCCTTCGCGGCCTTCTCGATCTAGATAAAGACCCCACCGTTGTTTACACGCTGGGCCGCACCAAGTTCTTCACCGACGACGTCCGCGAACCGCATCCCAACAGCTATGTCATGACCCGCGACATGTATTGGGCAATCGGCGGTCACGACGAGGACTATGCCGGAATTTACGGCAAGGATTATCTCTTTCGAAAGCGCGCACTGAAGCAGAGCCGCGAAGTGCATCTTTCAGCCCTTCGACTTGCCCGAGTGGGGACGACGTCCATCCCAGACGCGGGAACAACCACAATCACAAGACGCAACACTCGACTGGCAACGCTGAGAGGTTATGCACTCCAGGGGCTCAAGGCGATGCGGCTGTTTCGCGGCGTGCAAACGCTCAAAGCCGAGTATTCGCGGGTGGTTTAGCAGACGAGGTGATGGCTCGGCCAGTTGGTAGGCTTCACGCGTGGAGATTACGCCCCTGTCGATTCCCGGCGCCTATTCGATAGCGAACACCCCTCACCGCGATGATCGCGGTGAGTTCGTTGAGTGGTTTCGTGCCGACCGGCTTCAGGAGGCCACAGGCTTGTCGTTCCACACCGTTCAAGCGAACCTCTCTGTGTCTGAAAAAGGGACGCTCCGCGGTATTCACTACGCCGACGTCCCCCCGGGTCAAGCGAAATACGTGATGTGTGTCGCCGGAGCAATCAGGGATTTCGTCGTTGACATCAGGGTCGGCTCGCCCACGTTTGGAACGTGGGCATCCGTGGACCTCGATGCAAAATCGAGAAATGCTGTTGTGCTTGACGTCGGGCTCGGACACGCGTTTGTCGCCGTGGAGCCCGACACTGTGGTGACCTACCTAGTCACGGATGTCTACAAGCCACACGCCGAGCACGCCATAAACCCGCTGGATGGCGATGTGGGCCTTGATTTCCCCGTGCCCGATTTCGCTCTGCTGCTCTCTCCTAAAGATGAAGCGGCCCCTAGCCTGGCTCAGGCGATGCAAGAGGGTAGGCTCCCTGTGTGGCAGGGGAGTTAAGGCGATGAAGGGCATCATTCTCGCCGGTGGCAGCGGAACCCGTCTGTGGCCAATTACTCGGGCCATCTCCAAGCAGCTAATGCCTGTCTACGACAAGCCCATGATCTACTATCCGCTCTCAACCCTGATGATGGCGGACATCCGGGACATTCTGATTATCTCCACCCCCGACCACCGTAGCCAGTTCGAAGAACTCCTTGGCGATGGCTCTTCTTTAGGGATTTCGCTCTCTTACGCCGTGCAAGAGAAGCCCGAGGGGCTTGCTCAGGCGTTTGTCATTGGAGCCGACTTTGTTGGCGATGATTCGGTTGCTCTGGTGTTGGGTGACAATATTTTCCACGGGGCTGGACTTGGCAAATCCTTGCGTGAAAACCACGACATCTCGGGTGGCTTGATTTTTGCCACCCACGTCGCCCACCCCGAGGCCTACGGTGTCGTCGAGTTTGATTCCACCATGACAGCACTGTCCATTGAGGAAAAGCCCGCGAAACCCAAGAGCAACTACGCGGTTCCTGGCCTCTATTTCTATGACTCGAGTGTTGTTGATGTTGCCCGCTCCATTACGCCAAGTGCGAGGGGTGAGCTAGAAATCACCGCAGTCAACGAGCACTACCTGACGCAGGGCTCGTTGCGGGTTCAGGTTCTTGACCGCGGGGTGGCGTGGTTGGACACCGGGACCTTTGAATCCATGATGCAGGCTTCGGAGTATGTCCGGGTCATCGAAGAGCGCCAGGGGCTCAAAATCGGTTGCATTGAAGAGATTGCCTGGCGGGCCGGGTGGATCACCGATGCCGAGCTCGCTGAGCTTGCTGTTCCGCTTCGAAAGAGCGGCTATGGCACATACCTGGACCGGCTTCTGCAGCGATGAGCTACCTGTCAGATATTTGGGGCTCGAGGGAGCTGCTTCAGAACCTCACCAATCGTGAGGTTCGTGGCAAGTACCGCAGGACCGCCCTTGGTCAGCTCTGGTCTCTCGCTAACCCCCTTGCGGCAATTCTGATTTACACGTTTATCTTCTCTTTCCTCTTCCGGTTGCCGGCCCAAGTCGGTGACCCCAGTGGGCTCAACAACTATGCGTTGTGGTTGGTGTGCGGGCTGTTACCGTGGCTGTTCTTCAATCGAGTCCTTACCCTCGGGGTCGACTCCCTGGTCGCCAACGCCGGCTTGATTCAGAAGGTGTATTTCCCGCGCATTCTTCTTCCACTGTCCCTTGCCAACGCGACAATGTTCACGTGGGCTCTAGAAATGGGAGTTCTCGTCGTGGCGCTCTCGCTGCTTGGTTCATTCGTTGTGCCGTGGCTTCCGCTCCTTGCCCTCTTTATGGTTGTCTTTGGGCTGTTTGCTGTTGGAATCGCGATGTTGCTCTCAATCGCAGACGTTTACTTCCGCGACCTAACCCACCTTTTGACGATTGTGTTGCAGTTCTGGTTTTATCTGACACCCGTTTTGTATCCGGTCGACATGGTTGCCACCCAGTCGGATCGGCTCGGTGGTCTCGCTGGAACCTCTGTCACTTTGTTGAACCTCTATCAACTCAACCCTGTCGAGGGTTTCATCGAGATATTCCGGAACCTGCTCTATGACAACGCGATGCCGGAGCTCTCGCGCATTCTGATTGCCCTGGCCTGGGCGGTGGGCGCATTTGGGGCAGGGGTTTGGCTGTATTCGAAGAAAGAGCGACAGATGGCGGAACTGCTATGAACAACTGGGCCGTTCGAGTCAGTGACGTGAGCAAGAAGTTCAGGTTGTACCACGAGAGAAACCAAACGCTTAAGTCAGCCATTCTTCGAGGCAGGACTTCGAAACACGAGGATTTCTGGGCGCTTAAGAACGTTTCCTTCGATGTCATCGAGGGCCACACACACGGGTTAATCGGGTCTAACGGTTCCGGCAAGTCCACCTTGCTGAAGTGCCTTGCCAAGATTTACTGGCCGACGTCTGGATCCGTTGAGTATCGAGGTCGGATGGCCTCACTGTTGGAGGTGGGCTCTGGCTTCCACCTTGAGCTTTCTGGTCGAGAGAACATTTACTTGAACGGCTCAATCTTGGGAATGTCGAAGAAAGAAATCGATCGCAAGTTTGATGAAATTGTGGACTTTTCCGGAGTTGAGCAGTTTCTCGACCAACCCGTCAAGAACTACAGCTCGGGTATGTATGTTCGTCTCGGTTTTTCGATTGCAATCCACGTAGACCCGGACATTCTGGTTGTCGACGAAGTGTTGTCCGTCGGCGACGAAGGTTTTCAACGGAAGAGTTTCGAGAAGTTCCTCGAATTCAAGAAACGAGGCAAAACCATCATTATGGTGACCCACAGCATGCAGGTTGTGGAGGATATCTGTGACACCGTGACGTGGATTGAGAAGGGAACGATGATGGCAACCGGAAAAGCAAAATCCGTCGTCGCGTCCTACAAAAAGAGCCTCGACTAGACATTCGCTGACTAGACGCCCGGGGATTAGGCGTTCAGCGGTTCCTTCGAGTGATTCTTGATGCCGAGGCTCTCGGTGATCGAGGGCACTACTCGGAAGAATAACAGCCACAAGAGACCGCCGAACGCGAGCGATCCGATTGCCCACAACAGTGTTGGGCCCAAAAACTCGGGGAAGAATGGCCACCACCATTCTCTTGGGCTGTCCAGATTGAACCCTTGAATGGAGATGCCCGTTGTGTAGCGGCGGATGTTGGTGTGGAGTGAGATGGCGTTGGCAATCGTCAAGGCAGCGAGGATGAACCAGAGACGCCCGCGGTCGCTCACGATGGGGCTACCGTCGTTGGTCAGCACAACGGTCCCCAGCAACACCATCATGAGCGGCAAGAGGTAACGCGGTTGCACCTCTTCACCGGCTAGGAAGCCACCAAGCTGCAGCAAATAGAGTGGCATAACCCAGATTGCACCGAGCATCACAATCAGACCGACAATCTTTTTCTTGTCTGCTGAGCGCACTGCAAGGAAGGTAACACCCAACGCCACGGTCATCGTGCCCACCACAACGACCTGGGGCAGGGCCGTGTCGAGCCAGCCCAGTGAACCCCATGGGTACCCACCGAAAACACCAAGCCAGAGCCCTGGAATCGACCACAGGTTGTTCCAGAGGAGCGCCCAGTCGAACGCCGAGCCATCTGCTACCTCGGGTGAGGTTGTCCACGGCAGTGGGTCACTGATGGTGTCTGAGCGTTGGCCGATTCCTTGCACCACGCGCTCGAGATTCGCGGGATTAACAATCAGCTGGACTATGACAAGCGCTATGACGATGAAGCCCGGCCAGATTTTGACCAGTAGTTCGCGGCCGCGTGTGGGCGAGAGCCACACAGCAACAACGGAGGCAAGCCCTAAGTAGAGAACAGCATCAATTCGCGCGTTGAGTGCGAGGATCCCAGCAAGGATGAAAACCCCGCCTAGCGCCCACGCTCGGGGCCCCCTGGATTCGAGATAGCCCAGCAGCGCGATCCACCCGCTGGCCACAGCGGTGATGCCCCAGGAACTCGGGTTACTCGAGGGAATGATGAACATTCCCATCGGAACCAGGCCAATAACCCACATCCACAGCCAGGTCGTGCGTAGGCGTTGTGGGAGCAAGAAGAACAAGGAGATTGCCATGCCGAGGAAGATTCCGAGGTTTACCAATCTCACCGCGAGGGCTGTCGCCTCGATGCTGTCGGTCTTCAGGAGGCTCGAAAAGTTGTAGTAACCATCCGGGTAAAGGTTCCGACTGGGGTTGTTGTGGGCAAAGGGAACATCTGGTCTCGGGTCTGTGCCGTCCATGAAGGGTTGGCACCCGGCGCTTTGAGTGGGGTTGTGGTAGTAGCAGTAGATGCCCTCGCGAAGCGATTCTGGAATATAGACACCCTCCCCACCAGGGTCAACCTCGCAGGTGTCCCCGGCGAAGCTCGAACACCAAATGCTCGAGAGGTGATAGTCATCATCCGGTGCGCCGCCGACGGCCGAGGAGAATGCCCAACTTCCAAAACTCACAATCAGCAACACGACTGCCACCACAGCAGTCAGGGGACCACGCCATGACCGCGATGCGGTCTCGGAGGTCGCTTCTTCAGGGAATCGGTACTTAGACATGTCGCTCAGCTTAGTTTCCCATCAAAAGATCGCCTCTAATTGAGACAACAGCGCGGAGGGTGAATAGGTCGCCTCGGCATGCGTCTTGGCGGCCTGTGCGATGGAGGAGCGATCAGAGACCTCCATCGCACTCAGGGCATGGAGCACTTGGGCCCATTCGTCAGCGTTGGCGAGCATGCCGTTCGCGCCGTGTGTGATGACCTGGGAGAAGAGCGGGGACCTTGATGCGAGAGTGATGGTTGACGCAGCAGCGGCCTCAAAGTATTTGAGTTCTGACTTGGAATGCGTGAACACGCTGCGTTGAAGAGGCACGATATTGACATCGCACGTGGCAAGAAGTGCCTGCATCGCCAGGAAATCCATGAAAGGCAGTGAGCGGATACGACTGCCCAACGCGCGAAGCTCGCTGGAGAGTTCTAAGTGCCCCACCACGGTAAGCGAGGAATCAGGTGACTCGTGAAGGAAGCGAATGATGCCATGCCGGGCCACCTCGAAATCAAGAGAGTGCGAGGGGCTCCCACTGAAATAGGCGATGCGGAGACTTCCCTGTGTTCCCTGGTCAGACGACAGTCGCGAGCACACTTCGAGCTGCGCTGCGTTGAGGGAGTTAGAGAAAACATGCACGGGGTTGTCGGTGAACTCCCGAATGCGCTCGGCCAAGAACGAGTGCGTTGTCGTCACGGCATCTGCCTTGGACAGTGCTTTGCCGATGTTCGTCATGAACGCGGTCCACTGATTGAGATGATCTCCCTCGAGCTGGTGGTAGCCGAGGTTGGTGGCCACGAGTGGCGCAAACTCTGGGTTGAACACAAGGTCATCGATGTCGAAGTAGATCTTCTTGCCCTGATGCCGGAACTTTCTGTAGAGGCGCTCTAGTGGCCCATCGAAGGGTACGCGGACGACAACGAGAACGTCAGCGAATGTGCTGAGGTCATCGATCGCACGAAGATCACTGAGGAAAAAGTAACTGGCCGATTTCTTTGTGCTGTGGTTGTTGATTGCGTCAACAGGGTTGAATGCCCGGTAGCGAAAGGTACCGACATCAGGTTGGGGATAAAGAAAAGCAATTCTTTGCGTCCCGGGCTTCAGTAGCCCTAGTCGCGCGGCGAGCGATAGATTCCACAGCGGGTGATTAGTCATCGGACACCCCCTGGAGCACGACTGCGTGAAGCTTGCGCGCCAGTGAACCTTCCTCGACCAGGTCGGTAGCGAAGACTGTGAAGGAAGTCCCGCTATCGGCGAATCGCGGGGTCACGAGGGCCGTGATGCTGTGGAGGAAGTTGACCGGCCGGAGACTGTCTCCCACCAGCGCGATGGAGATCCGATCGACGAGGGAGGGCTTGTCGCACAGCACCATCTCAAGTTCGGTCAGAGCCCACGCATACATTTCCGGGCTGCTGGCTACGTCGGCGATGATTCCGAGCGTCGGCGAGCTGCCCGCTCGAGCGGGACCCGTGGATACCGCCATGGTCATTTCGTTCTGACGAGTCTGCCCAGCAGCGAGAACGCTCCCAAGGGATAGACGCCGCCACAGCTTTCGGTTGTTCGCTTCTAAGCCCTTTGCTCCGAGGAACCACTGGTTGGCAGGTTTTGCCGCGTGACGAATGGCAGCGGCACTGGTCCATGACGTGCCCACAAAGATCTCATCCTCATGCGCCTCGTAGTGTGTTGTCTCGCGGTGAGGTGGGGCTGTGACGATGTCGAGCCCGGAGACCCTGCGTGAGAGCGACAGCTCAGCTAGTTGGTCTATGAGTTGAGTGTTGTCGGCGAGGAGGGAAATGACGCGCAGCTCGCAGGAGCGACGCCCAGCCTCGGTGCCTGACAAGTCCAGCACTTGTGCCAGCGTCAGGTCGGGTCTGGTCATCGTGGCCTGGTCGATGACCACGGTGAGCCGAGGTGCGGTGACTCCCTGTCCTGTGAGTCCAGGTTCTGGGACTCGAGGAGTCAGGAATGTGGATAACTCGCGCGCGTCTGGAAAAAGGTGGTCAAAGGTTTCCTGGACTGACCGGATGGGTTGCCGGCGCTCGCCGAAACCATATTCGAGGTAGTGAAAAAGCGGATTGAGGTTTGAATCCCTCACGTCCGGGTTCGAGGAAATGTAGTGCTCCGTGTCGAACAGTGGCGACGGGTCCAGCTGATGTTTTCTTCCGACTGCCAGAAAGTGCCAGAGGGGATTAGTGAGCTTCGTGAGCCCTCGCATCTGGTAGCGCCGATACCAGCCCTTATCAAAAAGCTCCGAAGCGGCAATGGTCTTGGAGATGTGAAGAGCCATCGAGACCCACACGTGCGGAGCAGACATGTCAGGCTCCTTCGTCCGTCAAGTCCCGTGTAGACCGTAGGGTAATTATGGCAGGTTGACTCCAACGCATTAGGGAGGGGGAGGGTTCATGCCAGAAACGCCTCGAGTGAGCGTTGTTTTGGTCAACTACCGAGGTGCAGCCGATACGGTCACGGCAATTGGCTATCTGAAAGCGCTGGCACAGTACCCCGCCCAACTAGAGATCGTGGTTGTCGATAACGCTTCTGGAGATGGCAGCCTCCAAGTTTTGTCGGCCTTTGCAGATGACATAACTCTCGTGGAATCATCGGCCAATCTTGGCTTCGCCGGTGGTTGTAATCTCGGCGTCTCCCGCTCCACCGGCGATATTGTGGCCTTCCTTAATAACGATGCGAGGCCCGATGACAACTGGGTCACAGCGGCGCTTGCCACCTTCGACGGGCGAGCGGACATCGGCGCTGTTGCCAGTCAAGTGCTTGATTGGGACGGTAAGAGAATTGATTACCAGGGCTCCGGCTTGACCTGGTTTGGCATGGGGTACCGGCCCTTTACCGGCGACAGAGTCTCCGGCAAGGCGCAGATAGCGCGACCCGTGCTCTTTGGCACGGGTGCAGCCATGTTTGTTCGTCGCTCAGTTTTTGAGGAACTTGGCGGCTTTGACGAGTCGTTCTTTATGTTTTTCGAAGATGTGGACTTCGGCTGGCGGTTAAATCTTGCCGGTTACACCTATGTGTATCAGCCAGAGTCACTTGCGTATCACCGCTATCACGGCTCGATGAGCGAGGTTGCCTCGTATCGGGAACAGTTCTTACTCGAGCGAAACGCCCTCTACTGCCTCTACAAGAACCTTGACGATGCGAACCTGTCGCGGATCCTCCCTGGCGCCATGCTGGCCTCCGTTAAGCGCGCAGTGGTGGGCTCGGGCACTGACACGTCAGGTTTCGACCTCGCCAAAGGCGGGTCCAACCAGGAGAGTGTCACCGTGTCTCCAGACACGCTCGTGCCGCTCTACGCGCTAGATCAATTTGTGGACGCTTTGCCTGGCTTGATTGCCTCCAGGCACAAGATTCAAGGAAGTCGGGTGCGCTCGGACGTAGCGATGTGGAAGCTCTTCGGCGAAACCAATGCCGTCATGTCCACGGATGCCCGGTATCTTCAAGGTTATGACTCGATTGTGGAGGCATTGGGCGTGACTGAGGACCCGGCATCCTCATCAGTGCTCGTCATTACAGGTGACCCGATCGGGAAGAAGCTCTCTGGCCCAGGGATTAGGGCCTGGCACATCGCCCGGGCACTGGCGAACACCCACGATGTCACACTGCTGAGCCTCACCGGTGTTGATGAGACGATGAGCGCCGATGTCCGCCTGGTCCATGTCCCAGCCGGGGACGACAGGGCTTTTGCCAAGTGGAACACGTGGGCTGACATCGTCATCTTCCAAGGCCACGCACTCGATGTGTTCCCCGCGCTTGCAACCAGCAAGGCCTACAAGATTGTCGACATCTATGACCCCATGCATTTGGAACAGCTCGAGCAGGCGAGGCATTTACCTGCCGCGCAGTGGGAGAGCCAAGTTCGAGACGCTGCTGCCACCATCGAGGCGCAACTGCGAATAGGAGATTTCTTCCTCTGTGCCTCAGAGCGCCAGCGCCATTTCTATCTGGGGCAACTGACAACGCTCGGCCGAATTAGTCCTGCCACCTACCGGGACGACCCACATTTTTCGAGGCTTCTCGGAGTAGTTCCTTTCGGATTCCCCGACAGCCCGCCCGAACACAGCACTTCAGTATTGCGTGGTGTGGTCCCAGGAATTGGTCCAGATGACGCCCTCATCATCTGGAGTGGGGGCATCTACGACTGGTTTGATCCCCTCACCCTGATTCGCGCTGTTGCCAAGCTCGCTGAAACGCGCCCATCGGTCCGTCTGTTCTTCATGGGAACGGCCCACCCCCACCCAGGTGTTCCTGAGATGCCGATTATCAAGGAGTCCAGAGCGCTTGCCGAGAGCTTGGGTCTGACCAGTCGGCATGTGTTCTTCAACGACTCGTGGGTCGACTATGACACGAGACACAACTATTTGCTCGAGGCCGACGTTGGCGTGAGTACTCACCGATCACACATCGAGACAACCTTCTCGTTTAGAACGAGAATCCTCGATTACCTCTGGGCGTCGCTTCCCATGGTGGTCACCGAGGGCGACCACTTTGGCGACCTCGTCGCGCGCACCGGAATCGGGGCTGCCGTTCCGGCGGGCGATGTGGATGCGCTGGTCAAGGCACTTGATACCTATCTTTTTGACGACAAAGCGGTTGCTCGCGCCAAGAAGGCGCTGGTGACGCAGCGCCAGGACTACACCTGGACCAACACCCTGGCCCCACTAGTCGCCCACGTGACCGGTCTCACCTCGGGTGCCATCACAAGAAGGCCCAGTCAGCCCGTGCGGCACTCTCCCGCTCGCCCCAGGCCAGTGCGGTTTAGCATTCAGGACATCGGACGGGGTTTTGAACGCCTTGCTCGAGGGGAATTCCGCTCGCTGCTTCGGGCGGTTGGGCGCAAACTACGACCGCGCAGATAGGCATGATGGACAAGGCTCCCCTCGTCTCCGTGGTGATTTGTACCTACAACGGTGAGAAGTATCTGCGGGCGCAACTCGAGACCATCCTTCAGCAAACCCGGGTGCCCTCAGAAATCATCCTCTCTGATGACGGTTCGAGCGATGGCACGCTTGCTCTTGCCCGCACGGTTCTAGGTGGCCGCTCTGACCTTAGCGTTGTGGTGACCACCCGTGACGCACCGCTTGGCCCAGCGGGGAATTTCTCATCGGCTTTGGGCCTCGCCACTAGTCCGCTGATTGCGCTTGCCGATCAGGATGACCTCTGGCATCCGAAGAAACTAGAACGGTTAGGCCAGGTGCTCGAGCAGGATGAGACGGCACTGCTCGTTCATTCCGACGCCGCGCTCGTTAATGAATCTGGCCAGCGCATGGACTCACTTAGCCATGCGCTGGCGATGACCAGATCAGAACGTAGGGCTCTT
>CAEZTM010000027.1_pt1 | contig 16587 bp, 13 predicted proteins | sample 7264211 | NCBI WGS metagenome assembly CAEZTM01 (sample SAMEA6813804, study PRJEB35770) | uncultured Actinomycetes bacterium | biome: Freshwater; feature: Freshwater reservoir; material: water | place: Czech Republic | collected 2017-08-18 | depth 0.5m m | reverse complement strand
TCGCCACGAGCTTGAGTGATTGGCTTGCCCATTTCACGAACGATCATCGCGGCAAGCGTGTCGACGTCGGCCTCCATCAGGTCGGCGGCCTTGTTCATCCAGGCCGCCCTCTGGCCATAGGGGGTGCGCCGGAGCACTTGGTAGGCGGCCTGGGCTTTGGCGAGACGGTCCTGAACCTCTGCTGGGGTGTGAGCGGTGAATTCTTCTTCGATGGCTCCGGTGGTGGGGTTAACGACGGCAATCGGCATAGCCAACAACTCTCCTCAGGTTACAAACTTCGACTAACTCCACCATCGTAGTCCTGGCGTCCATTGCAGGGCTGAACAAGAACTACCGCACCGGAGTCGCCCCGAACGAGCGCAACTGAGCGAGTGCTCACATGTGCACAGAATAAGACTCTTGGAGGCCGAAAAGATATTCAGAAACTGTGTAGTGTATTTCTGTTGTCAGCAACGGAGCTAACGTCGAGGGAGTAGTCAGAGTGGATTCATCCTCTGAGTCACACGGGTCCAACGCTTACGTTTCATTGCGCGGTGTTTCGAAGTCTTTCGACGACGTTCGCGCGGTTGTTGACCTTGATCTTGATATCGCCTCCGGGGAGTTCTTCTCGATGCTCGGGCCCTCGGGGTCTGGAAAAACCACTGTGTTGCGGCTCATCGCGGGATTCGAAACTGTCAGTTCCGGGACAATCTCGATTGATGGCGAGGACATCACCACACTCGCCCCCTTTGACCGCACGGTCAACACTGTCTTCCAGGACTATGCGCTCTTTCCGCATATGACCATCCAGGAGAACGTTGAGTATGGTCTGCGCACCCGGAAGGTTCCTAAGCCGGAGCGGGCTGCCCAAGCTGCGCAAGCGATTGACCGGGTCAAGCTCTCTCACCTCGCCGGCCGTCTGCCCCACCAACTCTCCGGCGGGCAACGCCAGCGCATCGCTCTGGCTCGAGCACTGGTTCTTCGCCCCAAGGTTCTGCTGCTTGATGAGCCACTGGGTGCACTGGATAAGCAGTTGCGCGAAGAGATGCAGGTTGAGCTCAAGTCCATCCAGCGCGAAGCAGGAATCACCTTTATTTTTGTCACCCACGACCAAGAGGAAGCTATGCGGATGAGCGATCGCATCGCGGTCTTTAACGCGGGTCGTATCGAGCAGTTGGGGACCCCACACGAGGTCTATGAGAAGCCCGCAACCGCCTTTGTCGCAGGGTTCCTGGGGGTTTCCAACCTTATGTCCGGCGAGAAGGCGCAGGCGGTGGTGGGGCGGACTGGTTTGGTGAATATCCGGCCCGAGAGAATTCGTCTGGTGGGCCCCGGCGCTAAGCCGGGCAAAGATGAGATGGCTGTCTCAGGCGTGATCATCGAGGTCGCTTACACCGGTGCCAACACGATTTACATCGTCGAAACGGCCGGGAGCGTCCGACTGATTTCGACGAAGCTCAATGAAGAGTTACCGGGAGTGGGCGAAAGCTTCCAGACCGGCGACAAGGTTGTTGCGTTGTGGCGAAATGCCCACATCGCAACAATTCCCCACTAGAACTGGCGAAGGCCAGGTGAAAGGAAACTGATGAGAGGCAAGAAGCTAGCTTTTGCGGCACTCTTCGCCGCGTCAGCCGTTGTTCTGAGCTCCTGCGCAGGCAACGGTGAGCTGACGCTCGACGTTCCCGACGTCCCCATGCACGAAGAAATGGGCGCGTTCGAGGGCGAACTGAACATTGTCAACTGGTCGGGCTTCGTGGAGCCCGCATGGACTGACCAGTTCACGGCCGACACCGGCTGTGTGGTCAACCCCCGTGTTGCTGGTACTTCTGATGAGATGGTGACTTTGATGCGCACCGGCGAGTACGACATCGTGTCGGCCTCGGGTGACGCAGCGCTTCGCTTGATCGTCGGTGGCGACGTGCAGCCGCTCAATGTTGAGTTGATCCCCAACTTCAGCGATGACATTGCTGAAGGCATGAAGGGTCAGATCTATGACACCGTCAACGGCAAGCCTTACGGGGTGCCGATTGGTCGTGGCGCCAACCTTCTCCAGTACAACGAGGACGTCACTGGTGGCGCTCCCGAGAGCTGGGATGTTGTCTGGGAGTCCGACAGCCCCTACGCCGGCAAGATCACCGCGTATGACGCACCGATCTACATCGCTGACGCTGCTGTCTACCTGATGTACCACAACCCTGAGCTCGGGATCGAAAACCCCTACGCTCTGGACGAGACCCAGCTTGCCGCTGCGGTGGAACTGCTCAAGCAGCAGAACGCCATCATCGGTGAGTACTGGTCAGACCCTGTGGCACAGATCACCTCCTTCGTCGGTGGCAACACCGTGGTGGGCACCTCGTGGGAAGTTCTGCGTAAGTTTGCAGCCAGCGAGAACCTGAAGACCACCCTCCCCGTTGAGGGCTCGACTGGTTGGTACGACGCATGGTTGGTCAGCTCGACCACCCCTAACGTCAACTGTGCTTACGCATGGATGGACTACACCAGCCGCGCCGATGTGAATGGTGCTATCGCCATGAACTTCGGTATGGCTCCTGCCAACATCGCATTCTGCGCTACTAGCCCAGAAGCACAGGCTCACTGTGACGAGTTCGCAGCCGAGGACGAGGAGTTCTTCTCCAAGATCTGGCCGTGGACCACCCCCATTGAGCAGTGTGTCGATGGCCGCACCGATGTCAAGTGCACCAGTTTCCAAGACTGGACCGACGCTTGGTTGACGGTTAAGGGCTAAAACCCTTATCCGGGCGGTGGGCTCAGATTGAGTTCACCGCCCGGCCCCTCGGGGCCAGCCCACACGCGTTATTCAGGAGTGAGCATGAGCAAGGTCGACCACGTGGTGCCAGGGACATCGTCTGTGGGCACCGAGGGCACCAAGCGGGCATCCACTTACCTGTTTCAGCGCTCCAGGGTTCGACTCATTGGCCTTCTGGCCTTGCCAATGACCTGGCTGGTTGGCGTCTACATCGTGTCGCTTTTTCTTCTTCTCGTCACCGCGTTCTGGGTGATCAACCCCTTTACCTCCAGGGTCAGCCCCGGCTTTACTCTCGATAACTTCATCAGCATCATCGCGGTTCCCGCTTATCTCTCGACGTCGCTTCGCACGCTGGGAATGGCGCTTGCGGTGACTGCGATTGCAGTTGTTTTTGCGGTGCCGCTCGGGATTTACATGGCAAAACTGGCCTCGCCGCTGATGCGGAATATTCTGGCGGTGGCGATCACACTGCCTCTGTGGGCTGGTTATCTTGTCAAGATTCTCGCCATGCGTCTCGTGTTCACCGAAAACGGCTTTATCAACTGGGCTCTTGGTCCACTGGGAGTTCAGAGCCCTGGATTCAATGTTTGGGTGGCAATCATTACGCTGACCTATTTGTGGTTCCCCTACATGGCTCTGCCGGTCTTCACGGCCATCCGTCAGATTCCCAACAGCCTCTTCGATGCCTCTGCAGATATGGGAGCAAAATCTTTCGCGACCATCACGCGTGTGGTGATACCTCTGATTATTCCCGCGATCATTGCTGGTTCCGTATTCACCTTCTCTCTCAGCTTGGGTGACTATTTGGCCGCCCGCTTCACCGGTGGCGCCACGCAGATGATCGGTAGCATCATCGCCTCCAACATCAACCTGAACCCACCCGTTGCTGCTGCGTTCTCGATGGTTCCAATCGCCTTTGTGGTGATGTATTTGATGGTCGCTAGGCGGACCGGATCGCTGGAGAGGATGTAGTCATGCTCCAGATGTCGCGCGTTGCCAGGTGGGGCCTTGCATTAATCGTGATCGCCGTTCTGCTTTTTATGTATGTTCCCTTGCTTGTGGTGGTGCTGAATAGTTTCAACACCGCTCAGTTGTCGTCCTGGCCTATCCAGGAGTTTTCGCTCAAGTGGTGGCTGTTTGCCGTGGACTACGAGCCCATCCGCCTGGCCCTGTTGAACTCGGTGATTGTGGCCTCAGCGGCGATGGTGATTGCCTCAATTCTTGGAACCTTGGTTGCTTTTGCTCTGAATCGCTATGACTTTTTTGGACGCTCGACCATCAACCTTTTGGTTGTTCTGCCGATTGCTCTTCCCGGTGTTGTCACCGGTGTGGCATTTTCCAACACGTATTCGAATTTTTTGAGCCCCCTGGGAATCAGCATCGGCTATTTCGGATTGATTGTCTCCCACGCCACTTTTTGTATTGTGATGGTTTTCAATAATGTTTTTGCGAGGCTAAAGCGCATGAACCCGAGCCTCGAAGAGGCTTCGATGGATCTGGGGGCTGGTCTCTTCGAGACATTCCGGTTGGTGACCTTCCCGCAGTTTCGGTCGTCCTTTATCGCTGGTGCACTACTCGCCTTCGCGCTGAGCTTTGACGAGGTGTACGTCACAATCTTTACGGCCCCACCTGGCGTCGACACCCTCCCGCTCTGGATTTTGAAGGAAATGGCCAGGCCCAATCAAGCCAGCGTGGTCAATGTAGTGGCTACCGTTGTGATTCTGCTCTCGCTGGTTCCCGTCTATATTTCCCAGCGTCTTTCTCGCGTTGACGAACAACGCTAAGTCTCTGTCGGAGGCCACAGCTACTGTGGAATGAGCGATGAGAGGACGGGTTCACAATGTCGTCATGGATTGTCAAGATTCCGGGTTCGCCCGAGATGGCCGCTGATACCGCGATGCTTGCAGAGCTTGCTGGTCACCGAACGATCAGCAGGGACACACCGGTGGTTGATGTGGCCACTGGCAATGAATTCCCTGCCCACATGATTCCGGGTGTTTTCTCTCCCAAGAACTGGACAGTGGCCCTTGTCTTGTCGGTGCTCCTGGGGTATTTCGGTGTCGACCGCTTTTATCTCGGTAGCGGTGGCTTGGGCTTTCTGAAGCTGGTGAGTGTGGGTGGCGGTGGCCTGTGGTGGATTATCGATATCGTTTTGCTAGCCACCAAAACAGCCAATGACGGGCACAAACGCCCCGTTGCCTAGATTCCCAGCGCGATGGGTCATCCCAGGCGTACGCTTGGACTTCTATGACCACAGACACGAGTGCGCACAGGGATGACGTTGATAGAATTCTATCTGCTGCAGAGGAAGAATCCGCCCCGGTCACGGTGTTTCGAGGAACCTCGGGTCAGTCGCTAAGTCCGTTGTCAGGTGTCACCCGTGGCGACATGGATTTGGAGGAACGGCAGGCCCTTCGCCGTGTCGCCAGCCTCTCTACCGAGCTCGACGACGTTACCGAGGTCGAGTATCGACAACTTCGGTTGGAGAAAGTTGTGCTCATTGGGGTCTATAGCCAAGGGACTGTTATCGACGCCGAGAATTCGCTTCGGGAGTTGGCGGCACTGTGTGAAACGGCCGGAGCCCAGGTACTGGATGGGTTACTTCAGCGCTTACCTCACCCCGATGCCGCGACGTATTTGGGCAAAGGCAAGGCACAAGAGCTCAAAGAGCTGATTGCAGAATTGGGTGCTGACACTGTCGTCGCTGACACCGAACTTGCTCCCTCCCAACGTCGCGCCCTCGAGGATGTGGTGAAAGTCAAGGTCATTGATCGAACCGCGGTGATTTTGGATATTTTCTCCCAACACGCCAAAACCCGGGAGGGTAAGGCGCAGGTGGAATTGGCCCAACTGCAGTACCTCTTGCCACGGCTTCGCGGTTGGGGTGAATCGATGAGTCGTCAAGCCGGTGGCCAAGTCGGTGGCGCCAGCGCGGGTATGGGAAGCCGTGGGCCTGGTGAAACGAAAATTGAGCTCGATCGCCGACGCATCAACACGCGGATGGCGAGACTGCGTAAGCAGATTGCCTCCTTCGGTCCGTCCCGCGAAACCAAGCGTCAACAGCGCAAACGCACCGGCATCCCGAACGTCGCCATCGCTGGATACACCAATGCGGGAAAATCCTCGTTGCTTAACCGAATCACCCGCGCGGGTGTCTTGGTGGAGGATGCTTTGTTTGCAACACTCGATGCGACCGTGCGCAAGGCGACTGCACCCTCGGGAACACACTTCACCCTGACGGACACCGTCGGATTTGTCCGCCAGTTGCCCCACCAGTTAGTGGAGGCTTTTCGTTCCACCCTCGAGGAAGTGGGGCAAGCGGATGTGATCGTCCACGTGGTCGATGCCTCACATCCGGACCCTGGCGCCCAGCTCGTCACGGTGCGCGATGTCATCTCAGACGTGGGGGCCTCGGACGTGCCGGAGATCGTCGTGTTTAACAAAGCCGACCTCGTCGATGGCGGCGTCAGCATGCAATTGCGCGGGCTTGCCCCCAATTCCCTCTTTGTTTCTGCAAAAACGGGGGAGGGCATTGATCTCTTAATGGCGCGCATTGATGAACTGCTGCCACACCCCACTGCGCCAGCGCACATCATGGTGCCCTATGACCGAGGGGACCTGGTGGCCCGACTGCACGACATCGCAGTGATTCAAGAGACGTCCTACACCGAGCACGGCACGCAGATGCGAGTCCTGGTTGAGCCCAAATTGCTGGAGGAGCTCCAGCAGTTTGCGCTGCCGAACTAGTGGTTGAGGGTTGCAAGCAGCGCGCTGCCCACGATGCCCGCGTTGTTAAACAGCTCTGCGGGCTTGATCGGAGTGCTGACAGCGATGTAGTGGAAGAACTCGGCGTGCTCCGTTGACACCCCACCGCCAATGACAAACAGGTCCGGCGAGAAGAGCATCTCGAGATGGCCAAAATAACGGGTTAGCCGCTGGCCCCATGCCTCGAAGCTCAGGCCCTCTCGCTCCCTAGCGGCGTTTGAGGCCCTAAGCTCGGCCTCCGAGCCGTCGACCTCTAGGTGCCCGAGCTCAGCGTTGGGGACGAGAACACCATCAGAAATCAGTGCTGTGCCGATACCCGTTCCGAGCGTGACCACAATGACAAGACCAGCGACATTCCGTGCGGCGCCAAGCCGGGCTTCAGCCAATCCCGCCGCGTCGGCGTCGTTGACGAAGTGGACCTCTCGGTCCAGTGAATCAGCGAACAGGCGCTCAGCGGGGAGCCCGATCCAGTCGGGTGAAACGTTCGCAGCGGACATGGTCACTCCGTGACGAACCACACCGGGAAAACACACACCCACAAGTTCATCCCTTGACGACTCAAGATCGTCAAGAATGTGGCGGACGCACTCAAGAACGTCGCCCGGGTGGCCCCCTGGCGGGGTGGGGTATTTGATGCGCTCGCTCAACAGCGCACCGGTGGAAACCCTCACCCGGGCGCCTTTGATGCCAGTGCCTCCGATATCGATTCCTATGGCTGCTGTCATGGCAGAGTCAGAATCTCCGCTCCGGTTTCACTGACCACGAGCGTGTGCTCAAATTGGGCGGAGAGCGACTTGTCTTTGGTCGTCACTGTCCAACCATCTGACCACAAATCCCAGGCAATTGTCCCGAGCGTCAGCATTGGTTCAATGGTGAACACCATGCCGGGAACCAAGAGCTGGTCAAACTGTGGTGAGGCGTCATAGTGGGGAATGATGAGCCCCGAGTGAAAAGACGAGCCAACACCGTGTCCGGTGAAATCGCGAACCACTCCGTAACCAAAACGAGAGGCGTAGGCCTCAATGGTGCGCCCGATAACGTTGATCTGTCGGCCCGGAACGACCGCCATAATCGCCCGGCGCAGTGCCTCCTCGGTGCGCTCGACCAGAAGTCTGGCGTCCTCGCTCGCCTGACCGGCAATAAAGGTCTTGTTGAGGTCTCCGTGCATTCCATCCTTGAAGGCAGTGATGTCGATATTGACGATGTCGCCCTCAACAATCACCGTGTTGTCAGGGATTCCGTGGCAAATCGTTTCGTTGAGTGAGGTGCAACACGACTTGGGATACCCGCGATAGCCGAGCGTTGAGGGGTAGGCCCCGTGACTGACAACAAACTCGTGGGCGATTCCATCGAGCTCGTCGGTCGTGACGCCCGGAGCAATCGCTGCTCCCACTGCCTCCACTGCTCCCGCGGCGATTCTTCCGGCCGCGCGGATGCTCTCGATTTCCTCTGCCGTATACACGTCGTCGCCGACGTGGTCCGCGGGAGCGCGCTTACCCACATATTCGGGCCTGACGATAGAGTCAGGAACAGTTCGCGGGGGGCTCATGACGCCAGGGGTAATGTTTCCTGAAGCATCGCGAGGCACACGACCAGTCTAAACGGGAGCGCAACGTGGCAGAGCCAGAACAGTGGTGGTACAACCACAAAACCGGCCAGGTCGAGAAAGGCCGGCAGTCATTGGGTCTGGATCGCGATGGGCCCTTTAGCTCCGAAGAGGAAGCCGCGAGAGCGCCAGAGATTGCTCGAGAACGCTCGCGCGAATGGGAGCAAGAAGAGACAAACCCCTAGTTGTCGGTGAAGGAGTGCTCGTCGCTCGGGAACGATCCCTGCGTGACGTCATCGCGCCACTTGCCAACCGAGTCCAAGAGCGTCGCTTCAAGATTCGCGTACTGCTTCACAAAGCGAGGGATTCGGGTGGTGTTGAGCCCCAGGAGGTCTGTCCAGACGAGAATCTGGCCATCGGTGTCGGGGCCCGCGCCGATGCCGATCGTCGGAATCCTCAAGGCTTCGGTGACCTCCTTGGCAACTTCGCGGGGGACCATCTCCAGGACCACAGCAAAGGCGCCAGCTGCTTCGACGGCCAGAGCGTCGCGAATCAGAGCGTCTTTACTGGCCCCGCGTCCTTGGACCACGTGTCCGCCAAGCCCGTGTTCCGATTGAGGCGTATAGCCGATGTGTCCCATCACCGGAATTCCAGCTCCCACCAGACGCTCGATTTGAGGGACTGAGCGGACGCCGCCTTCGAGCTTGACGGCGTGGACGCCCGTTTCTTTCATGAAACGCACCGCGGTGCGCAGAGCGTCATCGGGTCCACCCTCGTAGGAGCCAAAGGGCAGGTCTGCGACCACCAGGGCCCGCTTCGCAGCCCGCGCCACGCCCCGACACAGGGGAATCAGCTCATCCACGGTGACGGGCACCGTGGTGTCGTAGCCAAAGACCGCGTTGCCCGCTGAGTCTCCGATGAGAAGAAAATCAATTCCCGCACGATCAAAAATACCGGCGCTCAGGAAGTCGTAGCTGGTCAGTCCGGTAATTCGGATGCCCTCCACCTTCGCCGTGGCGAAATGGCGCACTCTGACTCGTTTGGGTGCCTCAGACATGCCCAAAGCCTAGTGGGGCCTGTCGGTTCCGGTGATTTTCTGGGTGACCGGCAACCGGCGGTCACGGCCAAACGCAACGCTCGAGATCCGGGGGCCGAGAGCTCCTTGCCGGCGTTTCCATTCGGCGCGCCCGACCATGGCGACAATGTCCCCCACGAGGCCCTTCTGGAATCCGCGAGCCACAATTTGTGGCTCATCGAGCCCTTCGACGATCAGCAGGTCGAGGATTTGATCCAACACCTCATAATCGGGCAGGCTGTCCTGATCGGTCTGGCCGGGTCGTAGTTCGGCACTCGGGGGTTTCTCGATCGAGTTCGTTGGAATCGGGGCTGTCTCGCCACGTCGGGCCGCGTCCTCGTTACGCCATCTGGCCAGGGCCCAGACCATGGTTTTGGGAACATCCTTGAGAGGGGCATAGCCACCCACCGCGTCGCCGTAGATTGTCGAATACCCCACAGCAAGCTCAGATTTGTTGCCGGTGGTGAGGACCAAGTGGCCCTCTGAGTTGGAGAGCGCCATCAACAGCATGCCCCGGGCGCGGGCTTGAACGTTCTCCGCGGCCAGGCCCGTCAGTCCCAGCTGGTGGTCAAACGGTGCCACTAGGTCAGCAATCGGTTCAACGCGGTAGTGGAGTCCGATTCGTTGCGCAAGGTCGCTCGCATCATCTTGAGAGTGGGAGCTTGAATGGACGCTTGGCATACTGACTCCATGCACGCGGTCTGGGCCGAGCGCGTCGGCGGCAATTGCAGCGCAGACGGCGGAATCGATTCCGCCGGAGAGGCCCAGCAGAACGCCGGGGAAACCGTTTTTCGTGACGTAGTCCCTGGTGCCTGTGACCAAGGCCTTCCAGATTACTGCGAGGTCCTCCAGCTGCTCGCGGGGACGGGCCTCTAGGGCGGTTTTCGGTGCGGCTCGGCCGCCCTCGAGAGCAACCCGCGTTGTCTCTGGCGGCACGGCGGCTTCGCGGACGCTGTCTGTTAGGTCTAAATCGACCACGATGAGGTCCTCATCAAAACGAGCGCCCGTGGCGATGCGTTCTCCGGCAGGGGTGATCACCATGCTGTCTCCATCAAACACGAGGTCGTCCTGGCCACCGACGAGGTTGACGTAGCAGATGGTGGTGTTCATCTCCCGCGCTCGGGTCGTTACCAGTGGTGCTCTCACCAAGTCTTTATCCCGCTCGAAAGGGGAGGCATTCGGAACCAACAGCGCGCTCAGGGGATATCCGGTGAGGGCAGAAACGGGTCCACTGTTGCGCCAGAGGTCCTCGCAGATGACGATTCCCAGGTCCGCCCCTGCCACCCGAATAATCAGGCTATGGTTGCCAGGCACGAAGGTCCTGAATTCGTCGAATACGGCGTAGTTGGGTAGGTGGTGTTTGGCATAGGTGGCCTGCACGCGACCCTGATACAGCACACTGGCGGCATTGTGGGCGCGGGCGGGCTGGTGGGGGGCAGTGGGGTCGCTCGCCACAGGGTGGGGGCCATCGGGGTGCCCCAAAACAACAACGAGGTCACCCATGCCAGCAACCTCGAGAAGGCGAGCAAACTCAGCCACGTGGCGCGTTGCGCTAGCCAGGAAATTGTCTCGCAGAGCTAGGTCTTCGATGGGATATCCGGTGAGAGCTAGTTCGCCGGTCAAGAAAACCTGAGCGCCGTGGCCATAGGCGCTGGTGGCCAATTCCAGAAGGCGCTCGCTGTTGCCGCGAAGGTCACCCACAATCGGGTTAGTTTGGGCCATAGCCAAGCGAAGACGGGGCATACCGAGTAGCCTAATGCTTAGGATTTACTCCAGTTCGGAGCTGCTGTGAGGGAACGATGGACAAACAACGAGACTTCGTTTTGCGCACTATTGAAGAGCGCGGAGTTAAGTTCATTCGACTCTGGTTTACCGACGTTGTGGGCACCCTCAAAATGGTGGCGATTGCCCCCGCTGAGGTGGAAGGCGCTTTCGCAGAGGGCCTCGGTATCGATGGGTCGTCCATCGAGGGATTTACCCGCGCGTTTGAGGCCGATGTTCTCGCCCACCCCGACCCCACGACGTTTCAAATCCTGCCCTGGCGCGGTGAAATCGACCCAACAGCGCGCATGTTCTGCGACATCACAACCCCGGACGGGCAGCCCGCGGTCTCCGACCCTCGCTATGTCCTCAAGCGCCAGCTCGAGAAGGCTGCGGGTCTGGGATTCACGTTTTATACCCACCCCGAGATTGAGTTTTATCTCCTAAAGTCCAGTTCTTATGGCCCTCACGGGCCTGAGCCTGTGGATTCTGCTGGCTACTTTGACAATGTTCCCGGTGGAACGGCTCATGATTTCCGTCGTCGTGCAGTGCGGATGCTTGAAGACCTGGGTATCTCGGTGGAATTCAGTCACCACGAGGCTGGACCCGGGCAGAACGAGATTGACCTGCGCTACGCGGACGCCCTGACCACAGCCGACAACATTATGACCTTCCGCACCGTCATCAAAGAGGTCGCGATTGAGCAAGGCGTGTATGCGACTTTTATGCCCAAGCCCCTTGCCCAGCACCCGGGCTCTGGAATGCACACCCACCTTTCGCTCTTCGAAGGCGACACCAACGCGTTCTTCGACCCAGCCGGCAAATATCAGCTCTCCGCAGTGGGACGGTCTTTCGTGGCGGGTATCTTGCGCCATGCCCCTGAGTTCACTGCGATCACCAACCAGTTTGTGAACTCCTATAAGCGGCTCTGGGGCGGGCACGAAGCTCCCAGCTACGTCACCTGGGGGCACAACAACCGCTCTGCGCTGTTACGCGTTCCGCTGTATAAGCCTGGCAAGGGTCAAAGCGCTCGCGTGGAATATCGCGGCATTGATTCTGCAGCCAACCCCTATTTGGCCTTCGCCGTCCTTCTGGCTGCAGGCCTCAAAGGAATTTCTGAGAACTACGAACTTCCACCAGAGGCAGAGGACACTGTTTGGGAGCTGAGTGAGGGCGAGCGCATGGCGCTCGGTTATGAACCGCTCCCGGCCAGCTTGGACAGGGCCCTCGAGCTAATGCAGGGCAGTGAGCTAGTCGCTGAGACTCTGGGTGAGCAAGTGTTCAATTATGTGTTGCTGAACAAGAAACGGGACTGGCTGGAGTATCGCGCGCAGGTGACTCCCTACGAGCTCTCCCGCAACCTCGAACTTCTCTAAGCCCGAGCGCTCATGCGAAGGCCTCCTTCCGCCATCACCCTCGTGGCTCGAGCGGGGTTCGAGAGCCTTGACCAGGCAACCAGCGCATTGGAGAGCCTCAACGCGTCCCCCGAGGAGTTCGCCCATGCCGCAAATCCTGATCTTGCCGCCCAGACCCTCCTGGCACTTCGAGCCAAGGACGCTAAGCGCTTTCAGGCCCTGTGGTCGAAAGAGGCTCAGCGTCGTCGCCTGATCACCCTTACCGGTGTCAGCTCCGGTCTCGGGGACTATCTGCTGCGACGACCTGACCAGTGGAATCTAGTGACGACGTCGCTCAAGCGGCCACCAGATCAGTCTGGTTATCGGAGCGTCTTTACTGCGGCCGTGGAAGGGCTTGCCGGCGAGGAGGCCATCACCGCTCTGCGAGTGGCTTATCGCCGAGCGCTCTGTTCTCTGGCGTTGTGGGATTCCGAAGCCTCAACTCCGCTCACTGTGGTCGAGCGAGTGGCCCGCGCTCTAGCCGATATGGCGGGCGCTTGTGTCGATGTGTCGCTCATGCTCGCGAGAGCCCGACACCAGCTTGAGGCGAGCGATGTTCCCCTAGCCATCATTGGCATGGGGAAGGCGGGCGCAGCCGAGCTCAATTACCTCAGCGACGTGGATGTCATCTATGTCACCGAGGTTCCAGAGGGCCACGACCAGGAGAAGGTACTGGCGGGCGCAACGGTGCTGGCTCGCGAGACAGCGCGTGGCATCACGGAGTTCGGCGTTGAACCTGGGCTGTGGGAGGTCGACCCCAATCTTCGCCCGGAGGGCAAAGACGGCGCGCTCGTGCGCACCCTGGATTCTCACATCGCGTATTACCAGCGCTGGGCTAGCGATTGGGAGTTCCAGGCATTGATTAAGGCGCGTCCGCTCGCGGGAGATCACGACCTTGGTCAGCGTTATCGCGAGGCGCTGGAGCCGATGATTTGGGCAGCGTCGCAGCGGCATGGTTTTGTCGAGCAGGTGCAGCGGATGCGCGAGCGTGTGACGGCAAATATTCCACCTGAGGATGTCGATTATCAGATCAAGCTAGGCCCGGGTGGGCTTCGAGACATTGAATTCACCATTCAGCTTCTTCAGTTGGTTCACGGCGCCACCGATGATTCGGTACGCCTCGCCGACACTCTTGGTGCTCTTCGAGCACTGTCCCAGGCCGGTTATGTGGGGCGAGCTGAAGCGGCTGAGTTTGACCTTGCCTACCGCACGCTGCGTCTGCTGGAGCACCGAATCCAACTCTCCAAGCTCGAACGCACCCACCTGATGCCTCGGCACGAGAGTGCCATTCGGGTGCTCGCTCGCTCAACCAAGCTCGCTGACAATGCCGATGATTTAGTGGCTCATTGGCGGGGAATTCAGCGAGCGGTGCGAAGTCTTCACGAGAAGCTCTTCTATCGCCCACTGCTCTCTGCCGTCGCGGGGCTTCCGGCGTCGGGGGTTGAGCTAACCAGCGAGCAGGCGACGCTGCGCCTGCAAGCTTCTGGTTTTCGTAATCCAGAGGGCGCTCTCCACCACATCAGCGCTCTTACCCAGGGGGTGTCGAGGCGTGCAGCAATCCAGCGCACGTTGCTCCCGGTGCTTCTTTCCTGGCTGTCCGAGGGCACCGACCCAGACGGCGGCCTTCTCGCGTTTAGGACGCTCAGCGATGACCTGGGCGAGACGCACTGGTTTTTGCGGATGCTGCGAGATTCTTCAGGTGCTGCCAACCGTCTCACGGGGGTGCTCTCGACTAGCCGATATGTCTCAGCGCTTCTCGGTCGGATTCCAGAGGGGGCGGCCTGGCTTGATAACGACGAGGATTTAACTCCGCGAGACCCAGGCTCTCTGCGTGACGAGACGCGGGCGACCCTCGAGCGCCACTCGGCCGATGAGGTCGGCGCCAGCGGCGCTCTGCGCCACTTGCGCCGGAGGGAGCTTTTGAGAATTGCGCTTGGCAGCATGGTCGGGGTAATCGACATCGGAGGGGTGGGGCGGGCCATGAGTGAGCTCGCCGAGGTCTTCTTGGAGGGGATATGCCAGATTGCCCGCAGAGACACCGCGGGGATTGAGTTTGCCATTATTGGCATGGGTCGCTTCGGTGGAGCAGAGCTGGGCTTTGGTAGCGACCTCGATGTGCTCTATGTGTTCCGGGACGCCGGTGCTGGTGACCAGGCTATGGACGTTGCCTCCACAGTGGTGAAGGACATCACCCGCCTGAGCGAGGATGTTCTTTTCCCTGTGGACCTGGACGCGGGGCTTCGCCCCGAGGGGAAGAATGGCCCTCTCGTGCGAAGCCTTGAGGCGTATCGGCAGTATTACGAGCGGTGGGCTCTGGGTTGGGAAGCTCAAGCACTCCTGCGCGCGAGAGACGTCATTGGGGATGCAGCGCTGCGCGCAGATTTCATGCTGATGGCCGATGCGGTTCGTTATCCAGAGAGCTTTGGCGAGAGTGACGCTCGTGAGATTCGACGGATCAAGGCGCGAGTCGAGTCAGAGCGTCTTCCCCAGGGCGCTGATACCACGAGACACCTGAAGCTTGGTCGCGGGTCGCTGAGCGACGTGGAGTGGGCTGTTCAGCTTCTTCAACTTCACCACGGGCGACAACTAGAGGGGCTTCGCACCCCCTCGACGCTGCTAGCACTATCAGTCTTAGAAGCGGAGGGCATTGTCACGAGCTCCGACGCAGAGGAGCTCCGTGAAGCGTGGCTGATGGCCTCGAGGGTTCGCACCGCGCTGACGCTTTTTGGAGCCAGGGCTGCAGATGTCCTGCCAGTTGATCGCGAGACCTTGGAGGGCGCGGCCAGACTAATGGGCTACCAGCCGGGAAGCGCGACAGCCTTGGAAGAGCAGTACCTCAGGGTCACGCGCCACGCGAGAGTGGTGTTCGAGCGGGTCTTCTACGGCAAGAAAAACACCCCTTAACGGCTCTGGTGGGCCCCATCCCACGATAGGACCCACCAGAGTCGAGGTGATCTAGACGCTGTAGTAGAGCTCGTATTCGAACGGGTGAGGGCGCTGCGCCATGGGCGCAATCTCGTGTTCGCGTTTGAACGCAACCCAGGTCTCGATCAGGTCTTCGGTGAAGACGCCACCCTTCAGCAAGAAGGCGTTGTCGGCCTCCAGTGCTGCCAGTGCCGCTTCGAGAGAGCCGGGGAGCTGTGGGATCGACTTGGCTTCCTCGGGGGGAAGCTCATAGAGGTCCTTGTCCACTGGCTCGTGGGGTTCGGTCTTGTTCTGGATGCCATCCAGACCCGCCATCATCTGAGCAGCAAAGGCGAGGTAGGGATTACCCGACGCGTCAGGCGCTCGGAACTCGATACGCTTGGCCTTCGGGTTGGTCCCGGTGATCGGAATACGGATTGCCGCCGAGCGGTTTCCGGCCGAATACACCAGGTTGACCGGAGCTTCAAAGCCTGGAACCAAGCGGTGGAAGCTGTTGATGCTCGGGTTCGTGAAGGCAAGGAGCGCTGGCGCGTGGGCGAGTATTCCACCGATATACCAGCGAGCGATGTCGCTTAGTCCACCGTAGCCAGCCTCGTCGTAGAACAGTGGCTTGCCGTCGCTCCAGAGCGACTGGTGGGTGTGCATACCCGAGCCGTTGTCACCCATGAGGGGCTTGGGCATGAAAGTGGCCGTCTTGCCCCACTGCAGTGCCGTGTTCTTGACGATGTACTTGAACTTCAGAATGTCATCCGCCGCTTTCACCATGGTGTTGAAGCGATAGTTGATTTCTGCCTGACCGGCGGTTCCCACCTCGTGGTGCGAGCGTTCAACAATCAGTCCGGCGTCGTCGAGTTTGAGGCAGATGTCATCACGCAGGTCAGCGATGTGATCAATTGGGCTGACCGGGAAGTACCCACCCTTGTAGGGGGTCTTGTTGGCAAGGTTGCCACCCTCTTCGTGGCGCCCGGTGTTCCAAGCGCCCTCAATAGAATCGACCTCGTAGTAGCTGCGGTTCTGACGGACTTCGTAGCGAACGTCGTCAAAGATGAAGAACTCAGCCTCGGGTGCAAAGAAGGCCGTATCGGCGATACCCGTCGAGGCCAAATACTTCTCGGCCTTGTGAGCAACCTGGCGCGGGTCGCGGCTATAAATCTCTCCGTTGCGAGGGTTGTAGATGTCGAAAATCATGATGACGGTCTTCTCATCGCGGAAGGGGTCGACATAGGCCGTGGTCACATCGGGAATTAGCTGAAGGTCTGATTCGTGGATTTGCTGGAAACCTCGGATGGAAGAACCATCAAAGAGTTGGCCGACGGTGAAGAACTCTTCGTCGACAGATTTGGCGGGAATGTTGAAGTGCTGTTGCACACCCGGA
>CAEZTM010000026.1_pt1 | contig 16949 bp, 14 predicted proteins | sample 7264211 | NCBI WGS metagenome assembly CAEZTM01 (sample SAMEA6813804, study PRJEB35770) | uncultured Actinomycetes bacterium | biome: Freshwater; feature: Freshwater reservoir; material: water | place: Czech Republic | collected 2017-08-18 | depth 0.5m m | reverse complement strand
GCGGAAGATGTCGCCGAACCGCGAGGAAACTACAGCACCAAAACCGTAGTCGCGAAGCGCCCACACTGCATGCTCGCGCGAGGAACCCGTTCCAAAGTCAGGGCCTGCAACCAGCACACGTCCTTGGACGTAGGGCGCCTGGTTGAGGATGAATTCCGGGTCTTGCCGCCACTGATAAAACAGCGCATCGTCATACCCTGTCTTCGTGACGCGCTTGAGGAAATTAGCCGGAATGATCTGGTCGGTATCGACATTGGAGCGACGAAGGGGAACGCCCACTCCCTCGACCACAGAAACCTTGTCCATTAGACGCTCACGCTCCTCTGGTCTTCGTGGAGATCGGCCGGGCTTGAAAGAGTTCCTCGAATAGCCGTAGCGGCAGCAACCACCGGGGACACCAAGTGAGTTCTTGCACCCTTGCCTTGACGGCCCTCAAAGTTCCTATTGGAGGTCGATGCGGCGCGTTCGCCCGGAGCGAGCTGATCGGGGTTCATTCCCAGACACATGGAACATCCGGCAAAACGCCATTCACCACCGAACTCTTCGACAATTTTGTCGATGCCCTCGGCTTCAGCCTCGAGCCGGACCCTGGCAGAACCAGGAACCACCATCAGGCGGACATTATCCGACTTCTTCTGGCCCTTGATGATGGAGGCAAAAATGCGCAAATCATCCAGACGGGAGTTCGTGCAAGAGCCCATGAACACAGTGTCAACACGGATGTCCTTCATTCGCGTCCCAGGCTGCAAGTCCATGTATTCCAGTGCACGAAGCGCAGCAGCCTTATCGTTCGGGTCAGACATCGAGTCGGGGTCTGGCACAACGTCACCCAGTGGAACACCCTGGCCCGGGTTTGTGCCCCAGGTCACAAAGGGCTCGAGCTCACTAGCATCGAGAAAAACTTCAGCATCGAAGACTGCGCCCTCATCGGTGCGGAGGGTCTTCCAATACTCCATCGCCTCGTCCCAGTCATCCCCTTCGGGTGCGTGGGCACGATTTTTCACATACGCAAACGTGGTCTCATCAGGTGCCACCATGCCAGCCCTTGCTCCAGCCTCAATGGACATGTTGCAGATTGTCATGCGCCCATCCATCGAGAGCGAGCGAATAGCGCTACCCCGATATTCGAGGACGTAGCCCTGGCCGCCACCGGTGCCGATCTTGGCGATGATGGCCAAAATGATGTCTTTGGCCGTAACGCCTGGGCGAAGCTCCCCCTCCACGGTGATTGCCATTGTCTTAAACGGCGTCAGGGGCAGCGTCTGGGTGGCGAGCACGTGCTCAACCTCGCTGGTGCCAATACCAAAAGCCATGGCGCCAAAAGCGCCGTGCGTCGAGGTGTGTGAATCACCACACACCACGGTGATACCAGGCATGGTCAGCCCAAGCTGTGGCCCGACGACGTGCACGATGCCCTGCTCAACATCACCGAGGGAGTGCAGGCGAATACCAAATTCTTGAGCGTTAGCCCGCAGTGTTTCGATCTGAATCCGACTGGTGGGATCAGCTATCGGCTTATCGATGTCGATTGTGGGGGTGTTGTGGTCTTCAGTAGCAATCGTCAAATCAGGCCTACGCACCGCGCGCCCCGCAACCCGCAAGCCATCAAAGGCCTGCGGGCTTGTCACCTCGTGGACAAGATGCAGGTCGACATAAATCAGATCCGGCTCCCCGTTCTCGCCCTTGGCAACAAGGTGGTCAGCCCACACCTTCTCGGCCAGGGTGCGGGGGGTGATGGGTGTCATCGTGACATCTCCTGGGTAAATCGGGGTGGTGGGGCGGGCAATTTCAGGCCACGCTCGAGCGAGTCCTAGAACAAGAAAAGCCCGGTTCGAGGCTGACGGAGCCTTAGCCTGTGCTTCCAGGGTAACACCGAGGCAGACTCAGTGACCCTTGGTAGCAGCATCCTGGGGAGCACTACGCAACTTCCACACGCTCGCAATGACAGCGACGGCCATGGCTGCCACAATCACGATGAGAGACTCCCAGGTTCCAATATCTGGCGCCCAGGCAACGTGCTCACCGCCGTTAATGAAAGGTAGCTCGTTCTCGTGCAAAGCGTGGAGGACAAGCTTCACCCCGATAAAGGTCAGGATAAATGCGATGCCAAGGTGCAAATAGGCGAGCTTGTCAACTAGGTGGCCCAACAGGAAGTAGAGCTGGCGCAAGCCCATCAAGGCGAAGACGTTAGCCGTGAACACAATGAAGGGGCTTTCGGTGATTCCGTAGATGGCCGGAATCGAATCCACCGCAAAGATCACATCCGCTGTCCCAATGGCAATAAACACCACGAGCAACGGGGTGAACAGCTTCTTGCCGTCAATAGTCACGCGCACTTTCATGCCGTGGAACTGATCAGTCATGTCGAGTCGCTTGGTCAAGAAAGTAATCAACGAGTTTTCTCGGTTGACATCGTCCTCACGGCCGGAGAAGAACTGTTGAAGGCCAATCACCACCAAGAACGCACCGAAGACATAGAAAATCCAGCTGAAGCTCGCAATGAGCGCAGCGCCCAGGAGGATAAAGATTCCGCGGAAGACGATGGCCAGCAGGATTCCAATCATCAAGATCTCTTGCTGGTATTTCTTGGGAACCGCAAAGGTCGCCATGATCAAGACGAAGACAAAAAGGTTGTCAATCGAGAGGCTGTATTCGGTAATCCAGCCAGCCAAGAATTCGCTCCCGTATTTTTCGCCGGCAAACATGAACAACAACCCGGCAAAACCCAAAGCCAAGAGCACATAGAAACTCACCCAGAGTGCTGACTCTCGATTCGAGGGGTGGTGGGGGCGCCACACGACCAACAACAGATCGATGATGAGCACCAGGGAGATAACAACAAGGGAACCCACTGTGAACCACAGTGGCAATTGAACAGTCACACAGAATCCTTCGAGGCAATGCGACAACAGACGTGTCGTGCGCAAGACACACCATACTCCGGTTTCCCCTGGTCATCAGGGGCGAACCGCAGGGTGTGAAGCGTGACCCCAGCGGGATTCGAACCCGCGTTACCGCCGTGAGAGGGCGGCGTACTAGGCCGCTATACGATGGGGCCGATTACGCAACGCCTTAGAGTATGACACCAAAAAGCCTGGCACGCCAAACGATTAGGCGAACACGTGGAGGGCAAGCGACGCCACCCTCACGTCAACCGGAAGCGAGCTCATCCGCTCGCCGTCCGCATACGCGATCACCCCTCGAGCGTCGACTCGAACCGTAGCCCCACGCTGAATAATCACCCGAGGGTCGGTGACGTGCGTGCCCTTGAATACCCGGGGGTATATGCGCAAGAACTCGAGCCGACCCAGTGGCTTCAGCAACAACACATCGACGAGGCCATCCTCCAGGCTCGCCTCCGGCGTAACCTTCATTCCCCCACCAAAGCTTTGGGAGTTCGCCACCGCAACCAACAGATAATTGCCGGAGAAATCTTTACCATCGATGGTGACCTCATAGGACAACGGCTTGAGCTTCCACAACTCGATCAGGAGCGCGACCGTGTAGCGGTGGCGGCCCTTCGGGAACGTAATCGAGTTGGCCCGCTCGTTGACAATCGCGTCAAACCCCGCTGAGAGCACACAGACATACGGGGTCTCCACACCATCTGGTCCCCGAGAGATTGCAACGTCAATGCGCTGCGCCTTCTTGCGCAGAGCGGAAAGGAAATGTTCTGTGGCAGCTGGAATCGACCCCAGAGGAATACCCAGGTGCCTCGCCAAATCGTTGCCGGTGCCAGCGGGAATGATTCCCAATGGAACGCCCGCTTCGATGGCAAGGTCAACACCCAGATGGGCCATCCCATCTCCGCCCACCACAACAAGCACAGAATCCTTGCGCAAAGCCGCACGGGTCTTTGTGCGGAGATCCGCGTAAGTGCGCTCTTGAATGCCCACCGCGTCGTATCCCGCAGCGGCGAGTGCGTCAACCACCAGCTGGCCAGCGCCCTGGTTCTTCCCAAAGGACGCCTGGGGATTAATTGCAACGACAAGGTTCCGCTCTGTCTTCGGTGACATAGTCACCCATTATGGCGGTTCCCGTTGGGCTAGAGGGTCTCGTAAGAACCACAACCGCGTCAGAGGTTCAATGCACTCCGAATTACCTCAGACCTAGGTTTGCCCTCGTGCTTCGCACGTTCATCGAGAACTACGAGCTCGGCCGGAGTAAACCGCAGCGCAACAATCGGAGAGGGCTCAGCGCCTCGTCCTGGCCGACCCCGCTTCTTCAGCTGGCGGTTTCGCAGCCGGCTTCAGCCTCCGCAGCCCACAGGGCAATCTGCTCCTCGGTCACCTCGGAGCCACTAATCGTTTCTTTTCGACTCACGGCAGTAACGCATAACGAAATGATGGCAAGCGCAATCGCATTTGCTAAGAAGAAACTTGCTGGGGTGCCTGGACTCGAACCAAGAACAACTGAACCAGAATCAGCCGTGTTGCCAATTACACCACACCCCACCGCGCCGGGAATTACCCCGTTGGCGACCCGACATACTCTAGCGCACCCCTAGAGGGTGGAGCGAAGAGCGCGCAATCGCTGAAGGCTCGAGGCTTTGCCGAGCACCTCCATCGACTCAAAAAGCGGAGGGCTCACCCGAGCTCCAGAGATTGCCACGCGCACTGGCCCAAAGGCATGCCTGGGCGATACTCCGAGGGATTCAACAAGCGCCTCACGCAGTGTTTCCTCAAGTGTCGTCGTGGCCCAGTCCTCGAGGGGCTCGAGGGCCGCAAGCGCTGCGTCAAGGACAGTGCCAGCTTGATCACCGAGTGTTGACCGAGCATCATCAGCGATGACGAGCCCGTCATCGGAAGTGAACAAGAACGCCACCATGGGTGGCACTTCGCCCAGCAGCGCCACACGCTCTTGGACGTGAGGCAAAATGCCCTTCAATATCTCCTGGCCCCTGGCATCGGGAGATTCTCCGACCACCCCGGCCTTCTGGAGATAGGGAAGACAGCGAGCGGCAAAGTCTTCAGCGCTGAGGGCTCGAATGTGATCGCCGTTGATGGCCTCGGCCTTTTTCACATCAAAGCGCGCCGGGTTGGGGTTCACATCCACCACATCGAAGGCCTCAATCATCTCCTTCATGCTGAAAACATCACGGTCAGCAGCGAGCGACCAGCCGAGCAATGACAAGTAATTGAGCAGGCCCTCTGGAATAAAGCCCCGGTCACGGTGGTGGAAAAGATTCGACTCGGGGTCACGCTTGGAGAGCTTTTTGTTGCCCTCCCCCATCACATAGGGCAGGTGGCCAAAGCGTGGGATATGGCTAGTGATGCCAACATCAATAAGCGCACGGTACAAAGCAATCTGCCGCGGCGTTGAGGACAAGAGGTCTTCCCCGCGCAACACGTGAGTAACGCCCATCAGGGCATCATCGACAGGGTTCACGAAGGTGTAGAGGGCTTGGCCACCTGCTCGCACGACAACGAAGTCCGTTGTTGCACCAGCGGGGAAGCTTACTTCACCCCGGACAAGGTCACCAAAGCTCAGGTCACCCTCTGGAACCCGCAACCGCAATGCTGGCTCTCGCCCTTCGTCGCGATACGCCTGCTTCTGCTCCGGCGTGAGGTCACGCTCATGATTGTCATAGCCCTGCTTTGGGTCCCGACCCATCGCTTCATTGCGAGCGGTCATTTCATCAGCAGTGACATAGCTCTCATAGAGGTGGCCGGAGGCCAATAGCGTGTCAATCACGCCCTGATAGATCTCGCCTCGTTGCGATTGACGGTAAGGCTCGTGGGGGCCACCTACTTCAAGGCCCTCATCCCACGTGAGCCCTAACCACCCGAGCGCGTCGAGAAGCTGGTGATAGCTCTCTTCGCTATCGCGTTCCTGATCGGTGTCTTCGATACGAAAGACGAAGGTCCCCCCGGTGTGCCGGGCGTAGGCCCAGTTGAACAGGGCTGTGCGCACCAAACCCACGTGTGGCGTCCCAGTGGGCGAGGGACAAAAGCGCACCCGCACATCAGCGCCTGTCGCCGTGGAGAAGAAGTCAGTCATGAGCGCCCAGTCTAGGAGGCCTAAATGTCAAAGGTGGGAACCTCGCTCGCGACCCTCGCCGCAGGAGAAGCGTGGCGCCAGCTCGCGAGCACTCTGATCACCACGGTGGCGACCAGTGCCAGGGCAACAAAGGACAAACCGTTGTAACCAAGGAATGCCAGTGCGACTCCAGCGAGCGCTCCACCCACGGCTCCAGAACCACTCATCACCAGGTCGGAGATTCCCTGCACTTTAGGCCTGCGAGCAATGGAGGTTGATTCGGTGAGCAAGGTGGACCCGGCCACCGTTGTAGCACTCCAGCCAAGACCCAGCAGCACTAGTCCCAGAACCACGGCCATCTCATTCTCAGAACCAAAACCCGTGAGCAACAAACTTCCCACCAGAATCACCTGGCCAACAAGAATTGTCGGGATTCGACCGAGTCGGTCCGACATCACGCCAAACACCGGGGAAAGCCCATACATGCCAGCGATATGAAGGCTAATGGTGAAGCCCACAATCGCCAACGATGCGCCGTGGTGAACGAGGTGAACCGGCGTCATCGCCATGACGGCCACCATCGTGGCGTGAGAGAGCGCAATGGAGACAATGGCGGTCACCATGATGATGCGGTTATCTTTGACATCTGCAGCGCCCGGCTTCCCGGCGCGAGCGGCACTAGCCGCTCGCTCCTGGGCGAGCAACAGGGGATCTGGTCGCAACGCCACGAAGTAGAGCAGGGCAGCCGATGCTTGGGCAATCGTGGTCAACACAAACGGACCCGAGAGTTCAGGTAACCCCAGCAGACCACCGAGGAATTCGCCCGGGGTGATGAGGTTTGGCCCAGACACAGCACCCGCTGTCGTCGCCCAGACCACGAGGGACAGGTCGCGGCCTCTGGTTGTCGGATCCGACAGGTCAGTCGCTGCGAAACGGGACTGAAGGTTCACTGCCGTTCCCACGCCCACGAGTGCCAGACCAGGTAGCAGGAGAAATACTGTGCCGAGGATGCTCGCAATGATGGTGACGAAACCACCCAGAGATGCCAGCAGCGCGCCGGTAGTCAGCGACACCGAGCGCCCTTTCCGGGCCGCGAGCCTCGCCAAGGGAACCGCGGCCAGGGCTGCACCCAGAGTCGCAGAGGTCGCAGCGAGGCCTGAAAACCCGTCAGAACCAGCCAGTCTGCCCACCATGATGGCGCCAACGGCAAGCGTTGCCCCCATACCCAAGCCAGCCATCACTTGGCCAAGCATCAAGACCGTTCGAACCCTGCGCTGAAGGGAGGGAATCGAGAGGTTAGAAGTTTCGGTCATCGCGGTTCTTGGCGGGGTTCGACAGCGTGCCCAAACCTTCAATCGTGATGTCGATGGTTTGTCCATCGACAAATCCACCAAGACCAGAGGGTGTGCCGGTGCAGATGACATCACCTGGCAGAAGGGTCCAGACATCAGAACAGAAGGCAATGATTTCTGGGATCGAGTGGAGCAAGTCTTTGGTGTTGCCTTTGCGACGAGGCTCACCATCAACAAAAGTCTCAATCTCCAATTTGAAAGGATCAATCTCGGTGTCGACATAGGGCCCCAGTGGGCAGAAGGTGTCGTAGCCCTTGGCCCTGGCCCACTGACCATCGGCAAACATCACATCGCGGGCAGAGACGTCATTGGCGATGGTGAACCCAAAGACAACATCGCGCCAATCCTCTGCCTTGACGCGCTTCGCGATAGAACCAATCACGATGGCGAGTTCGCCCTCGTGGACGATGCGGCCATCCACCGGGGGAATGATGATGGGGTCCCCTGGTCCAATCACGGCGGTGTTGGGTTTCAAGAAAATCAGCGGGTTGTCCGGCCCATCGTGGTTCATATCCTGGGCGTGCTCGGCATAGTTCATGCCCACACAGATCACTTTGGACCGAGGAATCACCGGAGCCAGAATTCGCACCGAGTCGGAGGGAACCCTAACCTCCGTTGGGTTAATCCCGTGGTAAAGCGGGTCACCGGCCAAGACAACAAAATCTTCGCCATCGAGAATCCCGTACTGGGGCTCTCCCCCAGACTGGCTAAATCTCGCGACCTTCATAGCTTTAGCGTAGTGAGTGGGGGGCTAGGCGTTTTGGTCCTGCTTCTTGAGCCTCGAGGTGAGTCGCGCACGCATCGTTTGATCCAGCTCAACTTTACGAATACGGACAACCTCTGGCGTCACCTCAACGCACTCATCTTCACGAGCAAATTCCAAGCACTCTTCCAACGACAGCTCGCGCGGCGGAGTGAGGCGCTCGAGTTCTTCAGCGTTGGAGGATCGAATGTTGTTGAGCTTCTTCTCTTTGGTGATGTTCACATCCATGTCATCGGCCCTGGAGTTCTCTCCCACAACCATGCCCTCATAGACAGCTTCGGTGGGCTTCACAAAGAACGACATGCGCTCCTGGAGGGCCATCATGGCATTGGTGGTGACCACTCCCGTGCGGTCAGCAACGATGGAACCCGAGTTGCGGGTGACAATCGACCCAGCCCAGGGCGCGAATCCTGCAGAGATAGCGTTGGCAATGCCCTGACCCCTGGTCAAGGTAAGGAAGTCAGTTCTAAAGCCAATCAAGCCCCTGGAGGGAACCGTGAACTCCATGCGAACCCAGCCGGTGCCATGGTTCGACATCGTGTCCATGCGCCCTTTTCTGGCAGCGAGCAACTGGGTAACAGCGCCCACGAACTCTTCCGGAGCGTCAATGGTCAGGGCTTCAAAAGGCTCGTGGGTCTGGCCATCAATCTTCTTCGTGACAACCTGTGGCTTGCCCACTGTTAGCTCGAATCCTTCACGACGCATGTTCTCCACCAGAATCGCCAGCGCCAACTCGCCTCGGCCCTGAACTTCCCAGGCATCAGGGCGGCCAACGTCAACAACCCGGATCGACACGTTTCCAATGAGTTCCCGGTCGAGGCGGTCTTTCACCATACGAGCGGTCAGCTTGTGACCCTTCACCAGCCCCGCCAGGGGCGAGGTGTTGGTGCCAATGGTCATCGAGATCGCCGGCTCATCGACCGTGATGGCGGGTAGGGGCCTGACATCGTTGGGGTCGGCGATGGTTTCACCAATGGTGATGTCTTCAATCCCAGCAACGGCGCAGATATCGCCAGCAGTGGCTTTCTCGGCGGGGTAACGCTCGAGAGCTCTGGTCTTGAGAAGCTCGGTAATCCGGACGTTCTGGACGGTGCCGTCGTGGCGGACCCAGGCAACCGTCTGCCCCTTCGTCAACTCACCGTGGAAAATACGCAACAGAGCAATACGACCCAGGAAGGGCGAGGCATCCAAGTTGGTGACGTGCGCCTGCAGGGGGTGTTCATCATCAAAATGTGGTGGTGGAATGTGGGCAAGAATTGCGCCGAAAAGAGGCTCTAAGTCGCCATTGTCTGGCTGTGAGCCATTAGCGGGCTGGTTCAAGCTCGCGGCACCCTCGCGGCCCGAGGCATAAATGATGGGCAGCTCAAGAAGAGCGTCAACGTCAACATCTGGCACCTCATCGGCCAGGTCAGAGGCCAGCCCCAGAAGCAGATCCTGCGTTTCGTGCACGACCGCGTCAATGCGCGAGTCGGGACGGTCAGTTTTGTTGACCACCAAGATCACCGGCAGTTTGGCGGCAAGCGCCTTGCGCAACACAAAGCGGGTTTGAGGAAGCGGGCCCTCGCTAGCGTCAACTAACAGCACAACACCATCGACCATGCTGAGGCCTCGTTCGACCTCGCCGCCAAAGTCAGCGTGGCCGGGGGTGTCAATCACGTTAATGGTGATGTCTTTGCCGCCTGAGTGGGGACCGTTGTAGGTGACGGCAGTGTTCTTGGCAAGGATTGTGATGCCTTTTTCCTTTTCCAGATCACCAGAGTCCATGGCTCGATCGGCAGCGGCGGCGTGAGCGGAGAAGGACCCGGTTTGGGTCAACATGGCATCAACCAGGGTGGTCTTACCGTGGTCAACGTGGGCAACGATGGCGACATTGCGCACGTCATCGCGGGTGGCTAACGCCATGAGAACTTCCTTTGCATTACTGGGCGTGGAGGATGCAGAAACGATCTCCATCGAGCCCTGCTCCCCCATCCTACCCGGCACACAGCCTGGCGCCTTAGCATGGGGCCATGGCAAGAAACGCAGCCCTCCACACTCACGTGCTCATCTATGACGGCGACTGTGCTTTTTGCACCCTCTGGGTTAACCGTCTGCGTGATTGGCTACCGACTTTCCCCGAAGCGAAAACTTCGCAGAGTGTCTCTTTGGATGACTACGCGCTGAGTGCCGATGATGTGGCGAAGTATGCGTGGTACATCACCCCGACCCACCAGTATGCGGGGCATTTGGCGGCAAGCGCCCTTCTACGTGCGCAACCCGTGCTGTGGCTTCGCCTGGTCGGCATCCTCATGGCACTCCCTCCGATCTCGTGGGTCGCAGCCCTGGTCTATTCGTTCGTCTCTCGCTTCCGCCACGCACTACCCGGCGGAACGGCAACCTGTGACCCCGCCCTTCCGAAGAACTAGTTCGTGAGTAAAGCGCGCCTCACGCTCGAGGTTCTTCTGGTTCTTGGCCTGAGCCTCGGGATGAGTTCGCTCTACTCGATCGTCAGTATTTCCGTTCGCCTAGCCAGGGAAGTGGCACTCTCCGAGCAGACCGCCACGCTCAATCGCTCGCTCAGCGAATTCGAGTGGGCAGACGCGATCTACCAAATCTTGGGAATCGTGTCTTCCCTCGTCCCCGTTGGCCTGGTGCTGTATCTGCTGTGGCAAGCGCAACCTCCTCGTTTTGGGGCGCTTGGCATCGATGCGACCAGGCCGGGGCGTGACGCAGCCTGGGGTTTTGGGCTCGGTGCCGCAATTGGAATTCCAGGCCTGGGTCTCTATCTGGTGGGCAGGGAGCTAGGGCTCACGGTGACCGTGGTGCCAAGCGCACTGGATGACTACTGGTGGAGTATTCCCATGCTGGTCCTCTTAGCGCTTCGGGCGGGGCTCGTGGAAGAAATAATTGCGGTGGGATACCTGTTCAACCGCCTGCGCCTGCTCCACGTCCCCGTCATCGGCATCATTGTCATTCAGGCCTTCTTGAGGGCGACGTATCACCTCTATCAAGGCTTTGGTGCGTTCCTCGGCAACTTCGTCATGGGCCTGGTCTTTGGCTATTGGTATGCAAAAACTGGGCGCTTGGTGCCGCTCATTGCCGCTCACACCCTGATTGATGTAGTGGCGTTTGTGGGATACCCGCTCGCTATGGACTCTTTCCCAGAAATTCTCGGGAACGTGGGTTAGGTTAGTGCCTCGTGACTAATCTCGATGTTGGTAAGCGCGCCCCCGACTTCACTCTGCCAGGTATCACGATGGTGGGTGGTGAGCCCGTGAAAGCTCACTTCACCCTCTCCGAGCGACGCGGCCACCCGGTCATCCTTGCTTTTTACCCTGCTGATAACTCCCCCGGCTGCACCGCTCAGCTGTGTAGCTACCAGGACGAACTGGATGGCTTCAAGGAGCTTGGTGCCGAAGTGTGGGGCATCTCACGCCAGGCAACCGGTAGCCATGAAAAGTTTGCCCGCACCAAGCGTCTTGGCTTCCCTCTTCTTTCTGATGAAAAGGGTGATGTCGTTCAGGCCTATGGGGTGTCTCTGATGGGGGTGGGCATCAGGCGCAGCATTTTCATCATCGACGCCGAGGGAAAGATTGCGTGGAAGCACGTCGCCCTGGTGGGCGTCACGTTCCAGAGCGCCGAGACGCTCAAGCGCGAACTTCAGAAACTCTAAGCAAACGCCTCAATCGGTGGGCACGCGCACACCAGGTTCCGATCACCGAATGCCTGGTCAACGCGGCGCACCGGTGCCCAGTACTTGCTGGCAACAGCGGGTGCAGCGGCGAGCGATTCTCTCGAGTGACCCTGACCCTCGCGACGCCGCATTTCCGCTGGGTATGCGGCGATTTCGCGGGAGTAGGGGTGCGCCCACTCGCTGCTGGTGACACTGGAGGCAGTGTGGGGGGCGTTCGTGAGTGGGTTGTCATCCGCCGGCCACACGCCAGCTTGGACCTGACGGGTTTCTTCGCGAATAGCAATCATGGCGTCGATGAAGCGCTCGATTTCGCCAAGGTCTTCACTCTCGGTGGGCTCAATCATCAGAGTGCCAGGAACGGGGAAGGACATCGTGGGAGCGTGGAAACCGTAGTCCACCAGCCGCTTGGCAATGTCGTCGTTGGAGACTCCGGTCTCCGCGGTGATCGGGCGAATATCGATGACCGCTTCGTGGGCGATCAGCCCATTGTCACCGGTGTAGAGGACGGGATAGTGCTCGCGCAGCCTCGCTGCGATGTAGTTGGCTGCGAGCACTGCCGAGGCAGTGGCGCGAGCAAGACCATCGGGGCCCATCATGCGCACATACGCCCAGGGGATCGGCAAAATGCTGGGGCTTCCATAAGGCGCAGCCGACACCGGAGCGCCGGTGTGAGCCACGGTCCCCGTGGCCTCGGTGACCTGGTCAAAGGGCGGGTGAACATCCATTTGAGCAAACGGGTGACCGGGCAAGAACGGCGCTAGGTGCGCTTTGGCGCCAACCGGGCCAACGCCTGGACCGCCACCGCCGTGGGGAATGCAGAAGGTCTTGTGCAGATTAAGGTGCGAGACATCGCCGCCGATGTCGCCATAGCGGGCGTATCCCACCAGAGCGTTCAAGTTGGCGCCATCGATATACACCTGGCCGCCAGCCTCGTGAACGGCCTCGGTGATTTCACGAATACCCGGCTCATACACCCCGTGCGTCGAGGGGTAGGTCACCATGAGAGCGGCAAGGTTGTCGCGGTGTTCCGCGATCTTTTCCTTGACGTCGTCAATGTCGACGTCTCCTCGGTCATTACACGCAACGACAACCACCTGCATGCCCGCCAACACCGCACTGGCCGCGTTGGTGCCGTGAGCGCTCGAGGGAATCAAACACACTGTGCGGTGGGAGTCTCCTCTGGAGAGGTGGTAGCCGCGAATAGCGAGCAAGCCGGCGTATTCACCCTGGCTACCAGCATTTGGCTGCAAAGAAATCGAGTCATAGCCGGTCAGCTCAGCAAGCCACTGTTCGAGGTGGGACATCATGATCATGTAGCCCTGAGTGTCCTCGAGCGGGGCGAAGGGGTGCAGCCCACCGAATTCTTTCCAGGTGACGGCTTCCATTTCTGTCGCCGAGTTGAGCTTCATGGTGCAACTACCCAGTGGAATCATTCCGCGATCCAGCGCGTAGTCCTTGTCGGAGAGGGACTTGAGGTAGCGCATCATGGAGGTCTCAGAGCGGTGAGTGTGGAAGACCGGGTGGTCGAGGTACCCGGTCTTGCGCACCACAGCCTTCGGGAGAGCCATCGAAGCAGAGGCCCCTAGGTAGTCACCCAGCTCAAAAGTCTCAGCCAGAGCCTGCTCCAGGGACCCCTTCAACACACCGGTGTTCTCGCCGATGGTCGTTTCGTCCAAGGAGAGCGAAACAGTGTCCGCATCGACCAGGTGGATGAGCAGATTGTTCGCTGCCGCCTTGGCAACAACCGACGCTGCCTTCCCGGGGAATCGCACCTGAAGGGTGTCAAAGAACTCAGTGTGCACGACATCGTGCCCCGCCTTCACCAGAGCGTCACGAAGCCCAGCGGTCTTCTCAGCAACGTCCTTGGCAATTGCCTTTAATCCCTCTGGCCCGTGATAGACGGCAAACATGCCGGCCATCACGGCGAGGAGCACCTGGGCGGTGCAGATGTTGCTCGTCGCCTTGTCGCGACGGATGTGCTGTTCTCTAGTCTGCAGAGTCAAGCGATAGGCGGGGTTGCCATCGGCGTCTTTCGAGACGCCGATCAGGCGACCCGGCATTTGACGCTCGAGGCCAGTGCGCACGGCCAGGTAGCCAGCGTGGGGACCGCCAAAGCCAAGCGGAATACCAAAGCGCTGCGACGTTCCCACGGCAATGTCAGCCCCGAATTCTCCGGGAGAAGTAATGAGCGTGAGTGCCAACAAATCTGCGGCAACCACAGCGAGGCCACCGTGGGCATGCGCCTGCGCGATAGCGTCAGTTGGGTTAATGATCCGGCCAGACGCACCCGGGTACTGAACAAAGACACCAAAACATTCCGGCAACGGGGAGGTGAAGTCGCTCTCGACGAGTTCAATGCCGAGCGGTTCAGCGCGCCCAGCCAGGACGGCCTTGGTCTGCGGCAGAGCATCAGCGTCAATAACGAAGACCGAGCTTTCCTGACCGGAAACGCGACGAGCCAACAGCATGGCCTCAGCAACAGCTGTGGCCTCATCAAGCATGGACGCGTTAGCGGTCGCCATTCCGGTCAAGTCAGCGACCATGGTTTGGAAGTTCAACAGGGCTTCCAAGCGACCCTGCGAAATCTCTGGCTGGTAGGGGGTGTAGGCGGTATACCAACTGGGGTTTTCGAGCACGTTGCGCTTAATCACACTCGGGGTGTGGGTCCCGTAGTAGCCAAGACCAATCAATGACCTGCGCACAGTGTTGGCGTTTGCCAACTCGCGCAGTTCGGCAAGCGCTTCAGCTTCACTGGCTGCGGGTGGAATAACCGATCGCGCAATCTCCACCATCCGCAAGTGTCCAGGGACAGCGGCACTCATCAGTTCCTCGAGGCTGTCATAGCCCAGGCGATTGAGCATCAAAGCCTGGGCATCAGCATCAGTTCCGATGTGGCGGGTGGAGAAAGCGCTGGTCATTTTCTTAGGCTCCAATCAGTGCGCGGTAAGCAGCGGCATCCAAGAGACCCGGCATGACCGAGAAGCGCACCTTGATGAGCCATCCAGCACCGTACGGGTCAGCGTTGACCGTGTCGGGGCTTGCCACCACGGAATCGTTAGCTTCGACAACTTCACCGGCTACCGGGGCGAAGATTTCACCCACGGACTTGGTGGATTCGACTTCGCCGACAATCGCGCCTTCGCGAATGGTGTCACCGACGCCAGGCAATGCGACAAAAACAACGTCACCGAGCGCATCGGCGGCGTGCTGGGTGATTCCGATTGTGGCTACGTCGCCGTCGACCTTGACCCATTCGTGTTCTGCTGTGTAGGAGAGCGTCTCTGGAACAGCACTCATGATGTTTCCTTCTTTCTGGAATAAAACGGCAGTTTGGTAACAGTAACGGGCAAGTTCTGGCCTCGCACATCCACGGCAAGTGCGGTTCCGGGCTGGCTCATATCGGCGTCCACATAAGCCATCGCAATCGGGTATCCAAGCGTCGGCGAGAGAGCACCCGAGGTGATGTGTCCGAGCACTACTTCTCCACCTACGCTCACTACCGGGTAGTCAGCCCGGGGTGCCCGGCGTCCCTCAGCAACAAGACCGACGAGTACGCGGGAGGGCTCAGGGGCTCCGGAGAGCGCCCCTTGTCCGACAAAACGGTCCTTGCTGTGATCGACAACCCGGGCCATTCCAGCACTTGCTGGGGTTGTCTCCAGCGAAAGCTCGTGGCCATAAAGCGGCATTCCTGCCTCCAGGCGCAGAGTGTCACGGCAGGCAAGACCACACAGCGTGAGCTCGTGGGCCTCACCTGCTGCGAGCAAGTCCTTCCAGAGCGCCTGCGCCTGGGACACTGGGACATAGAGCTCAAAGCCGTCCTCACCGGTATAGCCGGTGCGGGCAATCCAGCCGGGGACTGCAGCGAGTGTTGCCCCAAGGATGCGGTAGTACCGAAGCTCTTCCAGGGAACTGGCTGGCTCAACACTCGCTGCGGCCTCCAGAATGGCGAGAGCGCGCGGGCCCTGCACGGCAAGGAGCACCCAGTCGTCACTGACATCGGCGACGACAACGTCGAAGCCTGCGGTCCGAGCGGACAGGGCTTCGACTGCTGGCTGGCGGTTAGAGGCATTCGCCACAATCAGATAGTGATCGTCATCGATGCGATAGACGATTAAGTCGTCGATGATGCCGCCACTCTCAGCGAGCAGCAGGGAGTACTTAGCCTGACCGTGCTCGAGCGCGGAAAGGGTGTTGCTGAGCGCATAGTCAAGGAACGCTGGAGCGCCGGGGCCATTAACCTCAATCTCTGCCATGTGGGAGAGGTCAAAGAGCCCAGCTGACTGGCGCACCGCATGGTGTTCCGCCAAGTCAGAGGTGTAGCGCACGGGCATGTCCCAGCCGGCAAAATCAGTAAAACTTGCGCCGGCAGCCTCGTGTTCTGCGTGCAACGCAGTGTGCTTGCTTGTCACCTGGCCCCCAGAGTCATAAGCGGAAGTGTGTTCTTCCGTGACTCCCCCTCTGTCATTGGCCTGAGAGTTTCACGCCCTGGGGCGCTTTCACCGTCGGCGGGGGCGATAGTCGTCCCACTTTCCAGAGTGGCCTTGCTAAGCGGTACTTTCTACCTGAGAGATTGGCGGGGAGGCTTGCTCCTTCGGTGACACCGTCGATTCCGGTGTCTCTCCCGCATAGCGTGGGGCCCTGTATTTGGTTATCTAGTCGAAACTGTAGCAGTGCGTTCCTGGCCGAACCTACGCCACACTGTGACCAACGGTTGAGGGTTCCACCACCTCGACCAACGCCTCATTCCTGCGTAAGAGCCCCGGCTTCCAGGGCGGGTCATACCGGGCAAAGAACACAGCCCCAGACGGCGTGAGCCCCGCACTTGCCAGCAGGCCCATTAGGGCCTGCTCCTTCTGATCCGCTCGCTCCTTAGTCCACCCGCCAGCAAACCGCAGGGCGGCAACGAGGCGAGGTGAGACCTCGTGGACCTCGACCCGGCCATCGGCCGGGCGGGGTGCGTCTGCTGGATTCATGCCCTCCGGCAAGACAAAGCTGATGGTGTGGGTGGCCTGGGACCTGGGGGCATGAATAACAGGCGAGGTCATCGCAATCTGCTGACCCTGCTGATTAGCGCCGGAGATGTAGCGCACGAGAGGGCCAAACCCCCTGGAACCCGCGCTGTCAAAGTCCCCTCCCACATCACACGAAATCAGGGTGTGTGCGGGATAGTGCCGAAGCTCAG
>CAEZTM010000025.1_pt1 | contig 17468 bp, 13 predicted proteins | sample 7264211 | NCBI WGS metagenome assembly CAEZTM01 (sample SAMEA6813804, study PRJEB35770) | uncultured Actinomycetes bacterium | biome: Freshwater; feature: Freshwater reservoir; material: water | place: Czech Republic | collected 2017-08-18 | depth 0.5m m | reverse complement strand
GCGAGGTAGCCCATGCTCAGCAGGGGCGCCGTCATGAATCCGATAGTGATTGACCCCAAGTACGCGGCCTCAGAGGGCGCACCAGAGGTCTCGTTGGCGACGTAGAGCACCGCGGCAAGAAGCTGAAGCGGGAGCCCCAGCCCAAAACCCCACCGCAGCATCGTGGCCGTGCGAAGCTGCAAGGAATTGGCCCCTAACAGGCCCTTGCGAGCTGCGAGAACCCCCACGAGAAACGCGGCAAAAACGAGTCCGCCCTGCAGCAACAGTCCGTTGGTCGCACCGATCACCCACAACTCGAGACGAGGCTGAATCGCTTCGGTGAACGTGCCGTCCCTCATGACCTCGTCGAGGCCGTTGGTGAATTCGCCCAAATCAACGCCTGACTCTTCAGCCAGCCAGGTCAGCAGTGACAACGAAACCAACAACAGTGTTGAGAACGCCCACAACACCCATGCCCACACCTTCAGTACTCGCTCACTCCAGAACATAAAGGCAAGCAGTAACAGTCCAAAGACTCCATACAGAAAGAGGATGTCCCCGTGCCACAGGAGCGTGAAGTGAATCGCCCCGAGAGCAATGAGCACTAGGGAACGAAGAGCAAAACGGGGGCGACCGGCTTTTTCACCTTTGGTCACGTAGTAGGAGCTATACCCAAAGAGGAACGAGAACAGCAGGTAGAACTTGCCTTGGAACAACGTCATCATGACCACCGTCGCGATCGAATTCCCCAGGCCAGCGACGTCCTCGCCCCGGATTCCCTCGCTCGAGTGAATTGAGAAGAACGACAAGTTGACCAAGAGGATCCCGAACAGTGCGAAGCCTCGCAAAACGTCGGGGAGAAGGTCACGCGGTTGCTGTGCTGCAGGGACGTTAGACACCTAGGGCCTCCTTTTTCGATTCTGACCAGGCTAGGACCATAGAGGGTAGCGCCGCCGCGTATCCCAGCAACAACCAGAACAACGCCTGCACTTGTGGCCAAGTCACGCTGAATTCGTAGCGGAAAAGACTGGTCTCAGCCGCTGAGTCAGTTAAGACAACGATCACCATCAACGCTGTCAAGAGAAGCGTGAGGAGGAACGCAAGAATCTGGTACGCGCCGACATAGGAACTGTCGCGATTACTTCTGAGGCGTTCGTCCAAAGCGCCATCGGGCGCATCTGCCACCAGTCGCACCGATCGGCGAAGGAGGAACCAGAAGACACCGAGTAAGAGGACGTGAATGAGTGTGTAGGCGGCCCACGGGCTGTCCTCAACGAGAAACAGGGCAATTGTTCCGCCCAGCATGACCACGTTGAAGGCGACAACCAAGAAACGTTTCGCCGCCGGTGTCCGCAGCCCATTCCACTTCTCATCGTCGAGTTGTTTCTCAACTTGCTCGACAGACGCAGTCCCCACCGGGCTCCACCGATTGGCGTGACCAAGGCCCAGGACCCGCCTCCGATACTCGGGCCAAAGGCCCCGCGCCTTCACATAGAGCGCAAAGAGCGGCAATTCGAGGATGGTGTAGGTAATCAACGTAAAGAGAAACCAATTTGTCTCAAAGAACACCATTGAGAATCGAGGGTTGGACTCCCAGAAAAGGATTCCGGCGATGCCAAGGGGCAATGCGCCGACGGCGAGGTCTAGCCACGCCATCTTGACGACATCCCTCCCCGCAAAGGTCGGGTAGATCCAGAAGTACGCAGCGACCAGGGTCACAAGGACAAAAAAGACGACAAGTAACTCATTCATCAAGAGAGCCTTCCAGCCAGAAGAGATCCTCCACCATCGCATTCACGGCAGAGGCGATTTTGAGGGCCAGCACGAGTGAGGGCGAATACTCCCCGCGTTCGATGTAGCCGATGGTTTGGTAGTGAACGCCGACAGCGTCGGCGAGGTCCTGACGATTGAGCCCGGCGCGAAGCCGAAACGCTTCAACCCGGTTGTTTACCGTGGCAAGCTCAGTCTTGGGTTTCCTGCTCACGGTTCATAGTATAAATACAACATAGCAATAATGCGACATTGAGTAACCGTTAAATGACGAAGGGCCCGGAGGATTACCTCCGGGCCCTTCGCGCAAGGGAACTACTTGATGATTTTGGTCACCGTTCCAGCGCCCACAGTGCGTCCACCCTCACGGATGGCGAAGCTGAGGCCCTCCTCCATGGCGATGGGCTGAATAAGCTCAACGGTCATGTCGGTGGTGTCACCGGGCATCACCATTTCGGTGCCAGAAGGCAGCGAGATGACGCCAGTTACGTCCGTGGTGCGGAAGTAGAACTGGGGACGGTAGTTGGTGTAGAAGGGGTTGTGACGACCACCCTCTTCCTTGGAGAGGATGTAGGCAGTGCCCTCGAAGTTGGTGTGCGGGGTTACAGAACCCGGTGCAACAACAACCTGGCCACGCTCAACGTCTTCACGCTTGGTACCGCGAAGAAGAAGACCACAGTTCTCGCCGGCCCATGCCTCGTCGAGCTGCTTGTGGAACATCTCGATACCAGTCACGGTGGTCTTCTGCGTGGGGCGAATGCCCACAATCTCGACATCCGAGTTGATCTTCAGCGTGCCACGCTCAGCACGGCCGGTCACAACGGTTCCACGACCAGTGATCGTGAAGACGTCCTCCACGGGCATCAAGAACGGCTTGTCCTTGTCGCGGATGGGGTCTGGAACGCTGTTGTCCACGGCGTCCATGAGCTCCATGATCTTGTCACCCCAGGCGGCGTCTCCTTCGAGAGCCTTGAGGCCGGACACGCGAACAACAGGAGCGTTGTCGCCGTCGAAGCCCTGGCTGGAGAGCAACTCACGAACCTCGACCTCGACGAGCTCGAGGATTTCCTCGTCGTCGACCATGTCGGCCTTGTTCAGCGCGACGAGCAGGTAAGGAACACCCACCTGCTTGGCGAGCAGAACGTGCTCACGGGTCTGTGCCATCGGGCCGTCAGTGGCGGCAACCACAAGGATTGCACCGTCCATCTGTGCGGCACCGGTGATCATGTTCTTGATGTAGTCGGCGTGACCGGGGGCGTCAACGTGTGCATAGTGACGCTTGTCGGTCTCATACTCCACGTGGGAGATGTTGATGGTGATACCGCGCTGACGCTCTTCCGGAGCAGAGTCGATGGACGCGAAGTCGCGAACCACGTTGACTGCTGAGGGGTGACGGTCTGCGAGCACCTTGGAAATAGCAGCGGTAAGAGTGGTCTTGCCGTGGTCGACGTGACCGATCGTACCGATGTTGACGTGCGGTTTGGTCCGCTCGAACTTGGCCTTAGCCACTATGGTCCTCCTCGGGACTGTTGATCTGAACTTTGCGGGCCCAGATTCTTGGTTACTTGTCTTGTTGTTGCAGGCCAGGCGAGCCTATTCGTTGGGCTTAGTCGCCCTTGCCCTTCTGAATAATCTCGTCGGCCACAGCCTTCGGGACTTCAGAGTACGTCTCGAAAGTCATCGAGTACACAGCGCGACCAGAGGTCTTCGACCTCAGGTCGCCCACATATCCGAACATTTCCGAGAGCGGCACGAGTGCGCGAACAACCTTAACACCGGTCGCGTCCTCCATGCTCTGGATCTGCCCGCGCCTGGAGTTGAGGTCACCGATGACATCGCCCATGTATTCCTCTGGGGTCCGCACCTCGACAGCCATCAACGGCTCGAGCAGAACAGGATTTGCTTTCCTGGCGGCCTCTTTATAGACCATCGATCCAGCAATCTTGAACGCCATCTCAGATGAGTCGACGTCGTGGTACTGCCCATCCAAAAGTGTCGCTTTGACACCGACGGTTGGGTAGCCCGCCAGAACGCCCACCTGCATCGCGTCCTGAATTCCAGCATCCACCGAGGGAATGTATTCACGAGGAATACGACCGCCGGTGACTTGGTTATCAAATTCGTACATCGTCTCGCCGGTGATGTCCATGGGCTCGAGGCTGATCTGCACCTTCGCAAACTGACCAGAACCACCGGTCTGCTTCTTGTGGGTGTAATCGACCTTCTCAACCAGCTTACGAATGGTCTCGCGGTAGGCCACCTGGGGCTTACCCACGTTGGCCTCGACGTTGAATTCACGCTTCATCCGGTCAACGAGGATGTCGAGGTGAAGCTCGCCCATTCCCTTAATGACGGTCTGTCCCGTTTCCTGGTTCTGCTCAGTGCGGAACGTGGGGTCTTCTTCAGCCAGCTTCTGGATGGCCAAGGAGAGCTTCTCCTGGTCAGCCTTGGTCTTGGGCTCGATGGCAACCTCAATAACGGGCTCGGGGAAGGACATCGACTCGAGAACTACCGGGTTAGCGGGGTCACACAGGGTGTCTCCGGTCGTGGTGTCTTTCAAGCCAATGACGGCGTAGATGTGTCCAGCGGACACGCTGTCGACGGGGTTTTCCTTGTTGGCGTGCATCTGGAAGATCTTTCCGATGCGCTCCTTCTTGTCCTTGGTGGAGTTGATGACCTGGGCACCAGAATCGATACCACCGGAGTAGACGCGGATGTAGGTCAGGCGACCGAAGAAGGGGTGCACCGCAACCTTGAACGCGAGAGCCGAGAAGGGCTCTGCGGAGGAAGGCTTGCGCACCACAATCTTCTCTGCGTCACGAACATCGTGTCCTTCGACGTCAGGGACGTCAATCGGAGAGGGAAGGTAGGCAACAACAGCGTCCAGCATCGGCTGGACACCACGGTTCTTGAAGGACGAACCACAGAGCACGGGGTAGGCAGCACCGGCAATCGTCAGCTGGCGGATGCCGGCCTTGATTTCCGCAATGCTGATTTCTTCACCGCTCAAGAACTTTTCGAGAAGCTCTTCGTTGGCGTCAGCGACGCCCTCAATGAGCTGTGCGCGATACTGCTCAGCCTTAGCCTGCATGTCTGCGGGGATCTCCTGAACGATGTACTCGGCACCCAAGGTCACATCACCCTTGGAGTCACCGGGCCATACGATGGCCTTCATCTCCACGAGATCGATAACGCCGACGAAAGTCGACTCAAAACCAATGGGCAACTGAATGACCAGAGGCTTAGCGCCAAGGCGCTTGATGATGGTGTCGACTGTGTAGTAAAAGTCAGCACCCAGCTTGTCCATTTTGTTGACAAAGCAGATGCGAGGGACGTTGTACTTGTCGGCCTGGCGCCACACAGTCTCAGACTGTGGCTCCACACCCTCTTTGCCATCGAACACCGCAACAGCGCCGTCAAGAACACGAAGGCTGCGCTCCACCTCAACGGTAAAGTCCACGTGGCCGGGGGTGTCAATGATGTTGATCTGGTGGTTGTCCCAGAAGCACGTGGTGGCAGCCGACGTGATCGTGATGCCGCGTTCCTGCTCTTGAGCCATCCAGTCCATGGTGGCTGCGCCATCGTGGACTTCACCAATCTTGTGGGAAATACCCGTGTAAAACAGAATGCGCTCTGTCGTCGTGGTCTTTCCCGCATCGATGTGAGCCATGATGCCAATGTTGCGGACCTTGTTCAGGTCGGTTAGCACGTCAAGTGCCACAGTGTTCCTCCGGAGATTAGGTGGTAGGGGTCAGCGTGAAGCCGCGTCCTACCAGCGGTAGTGGGCGAAGGCTTTGTTGGACTCAGCCATCTTGTGGGTGTCTTCGCGACGCTTCACAGCGGCACCAAGACCGTTGGATGCGTCAAGAATTTCGTTGGTGAGACGCTCGGTCATCGTCTTTTCACGACGAGCCTTGGCGTAGCTGGTCAACCAGCGAAGAGCAAGGGTGTTCGCACGGTGAGGCTTGACCTCAACGGGCACCTGGTAGGTGGATCCACCCACGCGGCGCGAGCGCACCTCGAGGGTTGGACGAACGTTGTCCAACGCCTTCTTCAAGACGATGACAGGTTCCTGGCCACTCTTCGACGCAACACCTTCGAGAGCACCGTAAACGATGCGCTCGGCGAGACCCTTCTTGCCCTGAACAAGGATCTTGTTCACGAGCTGAGAGACAATGGGAGCCCCGTAAACGGGGTCAGCAATAACGGGGCGCTTAGGAGCGGGACCTTTACGAGGCATTATTTCTTATCCTTCTTCGCTCCGTAGAGGCTACGAGCCTGCTTACGGTTCTTCACGGCCTGGGTGTCAAGAGCGCCACGGACAATCTTGTAACGGACACCGGGGAGGTCCTTCACACGACCACCACGGACGAGCACCATCGAGTGCTCCTGGAGGTTGTGGCCCTCACCGGGGATGTAGGCGGTCACTTCAGTACCGTTGGAGAGCTTCACGCGGGCGACCTTGCGCAGAGCCGAGTTCGGCTTCTTGGGGGTCGTGGTGTACACACGGGTGCATACGCCGCGCTGTTGGGGGTTGGCCTTCAGGGCAGGCGCCTTGGTCTTCTGGACCTTGGGCTTACGTCCCTTACGGACCAACTGTTGAATCGTTGGCACAGTTCACTCCTTATTTGTGCTGCACGGTGACAGCTAATTGATGGTGGTTACTGGATGGTGTTGGTTACTTCTCCACCACCCAGCGACATCGCACCAAGCTGTGCTTTCGCACCCGCGCTTGGTATGCCGTGGGGGCCGGCTTGCCAGTGTTTCCGCTGGTTTCGCCCACAACCCAATGTGGAAGTGATGACCCGTGTCATATATTCCCACACTGGGGAAAACAGACGGGCGTGCCATCGCACACACAAATTCCAAGACTAATGGCCAGAAAGCCCTGGGTCAAATGATTTCCCCATATTTTCCAGCTATCACGGCGAATGCAACACCTGCCACCAGCGAGGGGCCAAAGGCAATGGGATCGCGCGCCCGATGGCCTTTCCGCAGAATCCCGATCAGTGCCACCAGCCCGCCGATGAGGAACGCCGCCGCGCACTGGACCAGCACAAGTCGCGGATCAAGAAAACCCAGGTAAAAGCCCAGTCCTCCCTGCAGCTTTACATCACCCCAGCCAAGCGCATGCGGGGGTAGGACAGCTGCGAGGGCAAAGACCCCGGCACTCACAGCTCCAGCCAGCAGAGCGCTCTGCACTCGCCCTGAATCACCCGCCACTACAGCCAGAATCCCCAGACCAACAGCCAGAGAGCCAGTCCCGCAGTTTGGCAATCGGTGTTCCAGAAGATCTATCCGCGAGAGCAAGAGCCCCGCGATCCCCACACCCAGGTGCATGAGGACAACGACGCCCTCGAGAATCATTCCCCGAGGCTAGGCGACTCTGGAATCTGGGCGTCTTGGTTATCCCCAGACACGAAGAAGGGGCCAGTTAACCTGGCCCCTTCTTGCGGTTCGTGCTGTGGTTACTTGTAGCCGCCTTCAGACCCAGAGTCTTCGGAGCTAAAGGATTCAAAATCCACAAACGAGAGGTCATCGGTTGCACCAAACGCATCGTCAGCGGCAAAGAGCCTGGCCGGGTAGTGTTCGGCACGGGCCGCTTCGGTGGGCTCCACCGTGACGTTGCGATAAGCACCCAGGCCGGTTCCAGCCGGGATGAGCTTTCCGATGATGACGTTTTCCTTGAGTCCCACCAGCGGGTCGCTCTTTCCCTGCATGGCTGCTTCGGTGAGAACACGAGTGGTCTCTTGGAAGGACGCTGCAGACAACCACGACTCGGTTGCCAAGGATGCCTTGGTGATTCCCATGACTTCCTGACGCGCCGAAGCAGTCTTCTTGCCCTCGCCGAGCGCCTCGCGGTTGAGGGTGTTGTAGCGACCGCGATCCACAAGCTCGCCCGGCAGCAACGTGGTCTCGCCGTGGTCAACCACAGTGACCTTCCGAAGCATCTGACGAACGATGACCTCGATGTGCTTGTCGTGAATGGGCACACCCTGTGAGCCATACACCCCCTGAACACCATCGACGAGGTGCTGCTGAACAGCACGCACGCCCTTGACGCGAAGAACATCCTTGGGGTCAAGAAGACCCTCGTGGATCTGCTGGCCAAGTTCAACACTCTGTCCATCAGTAACCAGGAGAGTCATTCTCTTGGAGACCGTGTGCGGAACGGGCTCGTCACCGTTGTCTGGCGTCAGAATAATCTTGTATTGGGTGTCGGTTTCTTCCACAGAGATGCGGCCGTTTGCCTCACAAATCGGGCTCGACCCCTTCGGGGTGCGGGCCTCGAAGAGCTCGGTCACCCGGGGCAGACCCTGGGTGATGTCATCTGCGGAGGCAGAACCACCAGTGTGGAAGGTACGCATTGTCAGCTGAGTACCGGGTTCACCAATCGACTGGGCTGCAATAATTCCCACAGCCTCACCGAGGTCAACGGCAATACCCGAAGCCAACGAGCGACCGTAACACGCGGCACACACACCGACCGCGGCCTCACAGGTGAGCACAGAGCGGACCGTGATCTCGCGAACGCCAGCTGCGACGAGTTCGTTGATGAGCACATCGCCCACGTCGGAACCGGCCTCGGCAATCACTTTGCCCTTGTCGGTAGTGGCATCAGCAGCGAGGTTACGGGCATAGACCGTGTTCTCGGCGTTGTTCGCGCGAACCCAAGCACCCTCGGAGTCCTTCACCGCAATGGTGAAGGTGATTCCCTTGGATGTGCCACAGTCAGCTCCGCGAATGATGACATCCTGTGCCACATCGACCAGACGACGAGTCAGGTAGCCAGAGTCTGCGGTACGCAAAGCCGTGTCAGCCAGACCCTTACGGGCTCCGTGGGTGGCGATGAAGTACTCGGCCACAGAGAGGCCCTCGCGGTAGCTCGAGATGATCGGGCGGGCGATAACCTCACCACGTGGGTTGGAGACCAAACCACGCATACCGGCGATGTTTCCGACCTGCAACCAGTTACCACGGGCACCGGAGGTGACCATGCGGTTGATGGTGTTGTCCTCGGGGAAGCTCGCACGCATTTCGTCGTTGACTTCCTTGGTGCACGCACTCCAGACCTCAACCAGTTCACGACGACGCTCGACGTCTGAGATCAGACCTTTGTCGTACTGCGACTGAATCTTTGCGGCCAACTTCTCGTACTTGGCGACGATGTCCTTCTTGTGCTTGGGGGTGAGCACATCGCTCAATGCCACCGTCACACCGGAGCGGGTTGCCCAGTAGAAGCCAGCGTCCTTTACGCGGTCGAGGGTCTCAGCAACGGCAACCTTCGGGTAGCGCTCGGCGAGGTCGTTCACGATCGAGGAGATCATGGGCTTGTCAGCGACAGCCTCAACCCACGGGTAGTCCGCAGGAAGCAACTCGTTGAACAAGGCGCGACCGAGGGTCGTATCGTGGATGACCGAGCTGCCCTGAACGAATCCAGCGGGAGCGTCCTTCAGGTGAAGGCTTGCAATGCGAATCTTGATCTTCGCGTTCAAGCCGAGCGAGTGCTGGTCCATAGCCATGATGGCCTCAGCAATCGAGCTGAATGCACGGCCTTCACCGATTGCGCCCTCCTTGAGGGTGGTTAAGTGGTGCAGACCGATAATCATGTCCTGGGTGGGCACGGTCACCGGCCGACCATCGGAGGGCTTCAGGATGTTGTTCGAGGCCAGCATCAAGATGCGGGCTTCGGCCTGAGCCTCAACCGAGAGCGGTAGGTGAACAGCCATCTGGTCACCATCGAAGTCAGCGTTGAAGGCAGCACAGACCAGCGGGTGAAGCTGGATCGCCTTACCTTCGACGAGCTGAGGCTCGAATGCCTGGATACCCAAACGGTGAAGGGTTGGTGCGCGGTTCAACAGAACCGGGCGTTCGCGGATGATCTCTTCGAGAACGTCCCACACCTCTGGCCTGGAACGCTCAACCATGCGCTTGGCGTTCTTGATGTTGCTCGAGTGACCCAGGTCCATCAGGCGCTTAATAACGAAGGGCTTGAAGAGCTCGAGGGCCATAATCTTCGGCAGTCCACACTGATGAAGCTTGAGCTGGGGACCCACGACAATCACGGAACGGCCGGAGTAGTCAACGCGCTTACCCAGAAGGTTTTGGCGGAAACGACCCTGCTTACCCTTGAGCATGTCGGACAGGCTCTTCAGTGCACGGTTACCGGTCCCGGTCACCGGACGACCACGACGACCGTTGTCAAAGAGTGCGTCGACGGCCTCCTGCAACATGCGCTTTTCGTTGTTGACGATGATCTCGGGTGCACCGAGGTCGAGCAGACGACGAAGGCGGTTGTTGCGGTTGATTACGCGGCGGTAGAGGTCATTGAGGTCAGAGGTCGCAAAGCGGCCACCATCGAGCTGAACCATGGGGCGAAGCTCCGGTGGAATCACCGGAACAACTTCCAAGACCATGGAGGCCGGCGAAGCGCCGGTCTGCAAGAAAGCGTTGACGACTTTGAGGCGCTTGATCGCACGGATCTTGCGCTGGCCCTTGCCATTAGCAATCTCGTCGTGGAGCTTCTCGCCTTCGCTGACCAGGTCGAAATCGAGCAGACGCTGGCGGATTGCCTCGGCGCCCATGTGGGCGTCGAAGAACATCCCGTAGCGGTCCTGCATGTCCTGGAAGACGGCGTCTTCGGCGCGAAGATCGCCAACCTTCAGTGAACGGAAATCTTCCCAGACGCGCTCGAGGTGAGCGATGTCGTCATCGAAGTTCTTGCGAAGCGAGGCCATGTCCTTCTTGCCGGCGTCGTCCGCCTTGCGCTTCTGGTCCGCCTTAGCGCTGGTGGCCTCGAGCTCGGCGAGCTCCTTCTCAAGCTCAGTCATGCGATCAGAGATGAGCGCGTCGCGCTCCTTCTCCAACTGCTTGATTTCCAGCTGAAGCTCTTTCTCGAGCTCAGGCATTTCGCGGTGACGGGCATCGACGTCCACGTTGATGATCATGTAGGCGGCGAAATAGATGACCTTCTCGAGGTCCTTCGGTGCCATGTCCAGGAGGTAACCGAGACGGCTAGGGACACCCTTGAAGTACCAAATGTGGGTGACCGGTGCGGCCAGCTCGATGTGTCCCATGCGCTCGCGACGCACCGAGGACTTAGTGACCTCTACGCCACAGCGCTCACAGACGATCCCCTTGAAACGCACGCGCTTGTACTTGCCACACGCACACTCCCAGTCACGACTGGGTCCGAAGATCTGCTCTCCGAAGAGGCCATCCTTCTCGGGCTTCAGGGTGCGGTAGTTGATGGTCTCAGGCTTCTTGACCTCGCCGTATGACCAGCCACGGATGTGCTCCGAGGTGGCAAGTCCAATACGCAGGGCTTCAAACGTTGTTGCTTCCAGCACGATGTATCTCTCTCGTTAGTTCTGGCTCGGTCGTTACTTAGATTTCGTCCACGGACGAAGACTCAAAGCGAGTCGAGATGTTAATGCCGAGTTCTTCCGCAGCGCGGTATAATTCGTCATCGGAGTCCTTCAGTGAGACGGCCTGGCCGTCTGCTGAAAGCACCTCGACATTGAGACACAGCGACTGCATCTCCTTCATCAAGACCTTGAAGCTCTCGGGGATGCCGGGCTCCTGGATGTTTTCACCCTTGACGATGGCCTCATAGACCTTGACGCGGCCAAGGATGTCATCCGACTTAATGGTCAGAAGCTCCTGGAGCGCATAGGAGGCACCGTAGGCCTCGAGAGCCCACACCTCCATCTCGCCAAAGCGCTGTCCACCGAACTGCGCTTTTCCACCAAGCGGTTGCTGGGTAATCATCGAGTACGGTCCCGTCGAGCGAGCGTGAATCTTGTCGTCGATGAGGTGGTGGAGCTTCAGGATGTACATGTACCCCACCGAGACGGGCTGGGGGAATGGCTCACCGGAGCGGCCGTCAAACAGACGTGCTTTTCCAGAGGAGCCCACCAAGCGATTGCCATCTCGATTCACGAGTGTTGAATCGAGGAGACCAGCAATCTCTTCCTCACTCGCACCATCGAATACGGGGGTTGCGACCTTGGTGCCGGGAAGGGCTTCCTTGGCCTGAGCAGCAAGACGCTTGGCCCATGCGGGGTCACCACTGACCTTCCACCCCTGCTTGGCAGCCCACCCGAGGTGGATTTCCAAGACCTGGCCGAAGTTCATGCGACCGGGGACGCCCAGAGGGTTCAAGATGATGTCAACAGGGGTTCCATCCTCAAGGAATGGCATGTCCTCGACAGGGAGAATCCTGGCGATCACACCCTTGTTTCCGTGACGTCCAGCGAGCTTGTCGCCCTCGGAGATTTTGCGCTTCTGAGCGATATAGACGACAACCCTCTGGTTCACACCGGAGCCGAGTTCGTCGTCACCATCGACAGCGTCAAAGACCTTTACGCCGATGATGGTGCCCTGCTCGCCGTGGGGAACCTTGAGCGACGTATCGCGAACTTCACGGCTCTTCTCGTTGAAGATTGCACGCAGCAGCCGCTCTTCAGCGCTGAGCTCGGTTTCACCCTTGGGTGTGACCTTGCCCACGAGGATGTCGCCAGGGCGAACCTCTGCACCGATACGAATGATGCCTCGCTCATCCAGGTTGGCCAAGAGCTCGGGGCCGACATTCGGAAGGTCACGAGTGATCTCTTCCTTACCCAGCTTGGTGTCGCGGGCGTCCACGTCATACTCCTCGATGTGAATCGAGGACAGAGTGTCGTCCTTGACCAAGTTCTGGGAGAGGATGATTGCGTCTTCGAAGTTGTAGCCCTCCCATGACATGAATGCCACGAGCAAGTTCTTACCCAAAGCCAATTCACCGTTCTCGGTGGCGGGGCCATCAGCGATGACCTGCCCGAGGTCGAGCTTGTCACCAACGCTCACACGAATCTGGTGGTTGAAGTTTGTGCCCTGGTTCGAGCGGTCAAACTTACGCAGGTAATAGGTCTTGGTGCCACCCTTGTCCTGCTTGACCACTGCGTGGTCAGCAGAGACCTCGGTCACAACACCGGGGGCCTCAGCAATAATCACGTCACCGGCGTCAACGGCGGCGAAGGACTCCATACCGGTTCCAACCAGCGGGGACTCCGAGCGCAAGAGAGGAACAGCCTGACGCTGCATGTTGGCACCCATGAGTGCGCGGTTAGCATCGTCGTGCTCGAGGAACGGAATCAGAGAGGTCGCAACAGAAACCATCTGGCGGGGGGACACATCGACATAGTCGACCGCTTCAGGGGCGACCAACTCGACCTCTCCACCCTTCTTACGAACGAGAATTTTGTCTTCGGCGAAGGTGCCATCAGCATTCAGCGGAGTTCCAGCCTGGGCGACGACGAACTCGTCTTCGTCGCTTGCAGTCAAGTAGTCAATGTTCTTGGAGACCTTGGCCTTGACAACGCGACGATAAGGAGTCTCGATGAAACCAAACGCATTGATACGGGCGAAGGACGCCAGTGAACCGATCAGACCGATGTTCGGGCCTTCAGGCGTCTCAATCGGGCACATGCGGCCGTAGTGAGAGGGGTGAACGTCACGAACCTCAACACCGGCGCGCTCGCGGCTAAGCCCTCCGGGGCCGAGTGCCGAAAGGCGACGTTTGTGGGTAAGGCCAGAGAGCGGGTTGTTCTGGTCCATGAACTGCGAGAGCTGGCTTGTGCCAAAGAACTCTTTAATCGCCGCAACCACGGGGCGCACGTTGATGAGGGTCTGAGGTGTAATGGCCTCAATGTCCTGGGTCGTCATACGCTCGCGAACCACGCGCTCCATTCGGGAGAGACCAGTACGAACCTGGTTCTGAATCAGCTCACCGACGGCACGAATACGACGGTTACCGAAGTGGTCGATGTCATCAACATCGAGACGGATGTCGACCTTCTTGCCCGAGCGGGTGCCAGGAATCGTGGCGTGACCCTCGTGAAGGGCAACCAAGTACTTGATGGTCGCGACAATGTCGTCAACGGTGAGAACCGAGGTGTCCAACGGCAATTCAAGACCGAGCTTGCGGTTGATCTTGTAACGACCAACCTTCGCGAGGTCGTAGCGCTTGGAGTTGAAGTAGAAGTTGTCAATCAGCAGACGAGCCGCCTCAGCAGCAACCTGCTCACCTGGACGCAGTTTGCGGTAGATGTCCTTCAGGGCTTCTTCCTTGGTGAGGATGGTGTCCTTCTCCAGGGCCTCAAGCACGGAAGAGAAACCAGCGAAGTGCTTCGCGATTTCTTCGCTGGTGAGGCCGAGGGCCTTCAGGAAGACAGTGACCGACTGCTTGCGCTTACGGTCGATACGAACACCGACCTGGTCACGCTTGTCAACCTCAAACTCCAACCATGCACCGCGGCTTGGGATAACCCGCACGGAGTGGATTTCCTTGTCGCTGAGCTTGTCGAGGGCGGATTCGAAATAGACACCCGGGCTACGAACCAGCTGGGACACGACAACACGCTCGGTGCCGTTGATGATGAAGGTTCCCTTTTCGGTCATCAGGGGGAAGTCGCCCATGAACACCGTCTGGGTCTTGATTTCACCAGTCTGGTGGTTCATAAACTCAGCCTCTACGTAGAGAGGGGCGGCGTAGGTCTTGCCACGTTCCTTGCACTCGTCAATGGAGTACTTTTCGTCCTCAAGGTAGGGGTTTGTGAACGAGAGCTGCATGGTCTCAGACGAGTCTTCAATCGGGGAAATCTCTTCGAAGATTTCCTCGAGTCCGCTCTTCGTGGAAACAACGGGATTGCCTTCGGCCTTCGCCTCGGCAATGCGCTTCTTCCACGCAGGAGAACCAACGAGCCACTCAAAGCTCTCGGTCTGCAGGGCAAGCAGATCCGGAACCTCGAGGGTGTCAGAGATTTTGGCGAACGAGAGACGCTGAGCGACTCGACCGTTCTTGGCAGGTGTAGTAGATGCGGAACGAGCAGCAGCCAAGAGAAATTACCTCCAGGGCTCGATAGAGAGCCTCAATTTGAGTAACCGAACATGTGGATAGCTTCCGCTAGAACTCAGCACAAAGAGTTCACCCCGCCACTATTCTCGGGGCTCTCCGACCGACCACAATTTGAGGGAAGGAGAAGTCAAGGAAGCAAACCTCTAGTGTATACGGTTTGATAACGATTTGTCCACCCCCGCTTGACTTTGTCCCAAAAAACCCCTGTGTATAAATCTCCCGGCATCTCAGTCCTGTTGGCTACCCTTCGAAGGTGGCCACCAGGGATTGGGTTGAAGAGCGAGCAACGGCGTTGCTCGCTACCCACGCATTGCATGACTGGTCATTCTCGTGGGACAACGCCAAGACTCGGTTTGGCCAATGCAGTCATCGATATCGACGCATCACGCTCTCCAGATACCTCAGCGAGGCGGGATCCGAGGATGAGTCTGAGCAGGTCCTTCTCCATGAGATTGCCCACGCTTTGGCTGGGGTTCGCGCCCATCACGGAGAGAACTGGCTGAGAATTGCCCGCTCCATTGGATACCGGGGGCAACGCACCCACACATCGCCAGCGGCCACCGAGCACGCAAAGTGGCGCGGGCTGTGTCCCCGTGGCCACGAAATCATTCGGTTTAGAAAACCATCCAGGCCTATGTCATGCGCCAAGTGCGAGCGGCGTTTCAACCCGACCTATCTGATTGTGTGGACGGAGAGGACTTACTCCTCGACCGTGACCTCTTTCCAAAACGCCACATAGTTCGCGAAGTCTGTGCCGACCCGTTCAACAGCGCCAGGGCGAAGATTGGGATAGGACCACGCGCGATCCGGAAATGCTTGGCCATCAACCGTGAGGGTGAAGTACTGGCACTCACCCTTCCATGGGCACACATAAGGAGTGGGGCTCTTGGTGAAGAACTCGTCCTTCAGGGCAGAGGGCGGGAAATACCAATTGCCCTCGATCTTCACCAGCTGGTCTTCAGTGGCTTCTGCAATGACTGCGTCGTTCAATAAAGCTTTCATGCTCCAAGCCTAGGCTTATCGGCTGATAGTCACCCGGGTAGGAGACACTAATCACCGTGATGACCTTTACGCGACGAGTCGAACTCCCCTGCACGGTCGCTGATGCCTTCGCTGCGCTGCACGACCCCGCGGTCTTCCGAAGAGTGTCAAGACCCTTTCTGCACTTCACACCGCTTGACCCCACAACGTTCCCCGAACGCTACGAGAGTGGCAAGAGCTATGTAGTTGGCGCCAAGGCGTTTGGCCTGGTCCCACTGGGAGCCCAGGAAATCAACCCCACCACCTCGAGGGACGCCAAGCGCTCGGTGTTTGTCGATAACGGTCGCGGTGTTAGTGGCGCTCTGGGAGCGATGAATCACTTCCATCACACGATGACACTCGAGCCAAGCGACCACGGCGCCACTGTCTTGAGTGACACGCTCGAGTGGGATGCGGGATTGCTGAGCCCAGCGTTCTACATCGGGTTCCGGTTCTTCTGGTGGTGGCGACACAGAGTGATGATGCGGCTGGCTCGCAACTGGTAGGCCGCGAGATAACCAGGTCTTAGGGCAGGGCCCCGACGCTGGCTAGTGCGGCTTTTAACAGCGCACCCCGGCCGCCCTCTAGCTCCCGCAGGACCTCGTCCGCCGTCACTTCTTCGGGTGTCATCCACGCCATATCAAGCGCGTCCTGACGGGGTTCGCAGGTGCCAGTAACGGGCACCACATAGACCAACGAGACAGCGTGCTGTCTGGTGTCGACATACTTTGCCCCGGGAAAGGGGAAGTACTCCGCCACATGAGCTGGCTGCATGGAGGAGGGCAGCTGGGGGAACGCCATGGGGCCTAGATCCTTTTCAAGGTGGCGAAAGAGGGCATCGCGAACGCTCTCGCCGAACATGACCCGACCTGCCACCAAAGCCCTTGCGATGGACCCCTCCGCTGAGACGCGGAGCAACAAACCCACCTCGGTGACCTGGCCCATTCCATCAAGGCGAACAGGGACAGCCTCGACATAGAGAAGTGGTAAGCGAGAGCGAATCTCTGAGAGCTCATCGTCGGAGAGCCAGCCGGGATTAGGATCGGGGGTTCTCGTGGAGGACATGGCGTCTTTTCTACTCTGATTCGCTGGCTTCCGGAAGACCACCGCGAGAGAGAAGTTCGTCGGCAAGCGCCCCAGCATCGACCCGCCAGTAAGCAAATTCCTGATCATCGATGTGAATCACCGGAATCTTGTCTCCGTACTCGCTCTCCCACTCGGTCTTCTCGGAGAGATTACGGTGTTCGACCACCACATTGGAAAAACTCTTCACAACCTGCTCGATCACCAGATTTGCCTCGTCGCATAGGTGGCAACCGGGCTTTCCGATGAGTCGGACCGTGATGCTCTGCACAGTCTCACCCTATGCTGAAGTCTGGATGAGGACAGTGACGTCGAAATCAAAGAAGTCTTCGGGTTCCCCGACAGTGGTGTTTGTCGATGTCGACAACACCCTGGTTCGCGGTGCGAGCATCTACATGTTTGGTCTTGAAGCCTGGAAGTCAGGATTCATCAGGTGGCATCACGTCGTTCCGGCGCTCTTCCATCAGCGCTCATTCATCAAGCAAGGCGAGACGACTAAGCGAGTCAAGTCCACCAGAGAGCGAGCGCAAGCCCTCGCTGCTGGACACTCTGTGGCCGACTTTGTTCAAGTCGGCGAGAGTGCGTGGCGACGCTCCATTGCACCAAAAGTTTTCCCGGACGTCCTCGCCACACTGCGGGAGCATAGGGACCGAGGCCGTCAGGTGTGGTTGCTGACCGCGAGCCCCACTGTGCTGGCTAGCATCATTGCCCGGGACCT
>CAEZTM010000022.1_pt1 | contig 18356 bp, 15 predicted proteins | sample 7264211 | NCBI WGS metagenome assembly CAEZTM01 (sample SAMEA6813804, study PRJEB35770) | uncultured Actinomycetes bacterium | biome: Freshwater; feature: Freshwater reservoir; material: water | place: Czech Republic | collected 2017-08-18 | depth 0.5m m | reverse complement strand
GGCAACGCCTTCGATGTCCAAGATGTTGATTTTCGGATTGGCAATCGTTTCGCCGAAGAATGCCTTCGTGTTGGGCCGCACCGCAGCCTGCCACGCGCCTAGGTCGTCTTGGTCTTCGACGAAGGTGACCTCGATACCGAGTTTTGGCAGCGTGTACTTGAAGAGGTTGTAGGTTCCGCCATAAACCGAGGACGAGCTGACAATGTGGTCGCCGGAGTGCGCGATGTTCAAAATGGCGTTGGTCGTTGCTGCCTGACCGGAGCCCAGCAGCAACGCAGCCGTTCCGCCTTCAAGCGCAGCGATGCGCTTCTCTGCGACATCCTGTGTTGGGTTCATGATGCGGGTGTAAATGTTGCCAAACTCTGCGAGCGCGAAAAGATTCGCAGCGTGCTCAGCACTGTCAAAGACGTAGGCAGTGGTGCGATAGATCGGAGTTGCGCGGGAGTGGGTGGTCGGGTCGGGCGTTGCGCCGGAGTGGATCTGCTGGGTCTCAAATTTCCAGTTGTCTGCCATGGCCGTGCTTTCTGTCGTGGAGCGCAGGCGATTGAACTGCGTTGGCCCCACAGTAAAGCGACTTAGCAGATTCGTCATCTGGGCCTGTAACGCTGGGTAACAATGCGCAGAGACTAGGGAAGTGACCTCTGCATCAAAATGATGCCAATCCAGCGCTCAAACTTGAACCCGACCTTGCCCATTCGCCCTGTTTCCACAAAGCCAAACTTCCGATGGAGCGCAAGCGAGGCTTCAGCGCCATGGTCCGCGATGACCGCGATGATTTCTTTAAGTCCGGCGTCTGTGCAGTGCTCCATAAGGTCAGCCAGGAGAACGGTTCCTAGCCCGCGGCCGGTCGCGGCCGGGCCCAGATATATGGAGCTCTCGACGGTCTTTCGAAAGGCTGACTTCTCGCGAAAAGGGAACACATAGGCGTAGCCGAGGAGAGTGCCCTGCGGCGAGCGTGCAATTCTGAAGGGGTAGCCAAGCTTCTGAAGATGGCGAAACTTTGATCGAAACGCTGCCAGAGTGGGCGGTTTCTCGTCGAAGGTCACCACCGAGTTCCTCACATAGTGGCGATAGAGGCTAAGCACGTCGGGAAGATCGGTCTCCGTTGCGTCGACAACTGACCATGTAAAGGTGGCCGGGGTAGTGGCCTTGGCGAGTGGGCGCGGCGGCCTGCGAGGTTTCTCGTATTCTTCTGTGAGCATTAGCGGTCCTTGTCCAAGTCCCAGTCAATCGGATTAAGGCCGCGTTCTTCGAGTATCTGGTTGGTTCGGCTAAACGGCCTGGATCCAAAGAAACCCCGCCGGGCGGAAAGCGGGCTTGGGTGCGAGGATTCGACTCTGGGCAGTGACCCCAGCGACGGAACCAATTCCTGAGCCTGCCTACCCCACAAAATCGGAACAAAAAAGTGGCCACCCTCCACCAGTCCGCCGATGACGAGGTCGATAAAGCGCGACCAACCAAGCGCCCGGTGGGCTCCGGGTGATCCCACGAGGGTTGTTAGGTGTCGGTTGAGAAGGAAAACTCCGTGACGACTCCAGCCGGAAAGATCCCCGTGGGAGGGAAGCGGAAGCCCTAAGTCGGCTGAGTACTCAGTGCGGATGTTGCGAAGGCTTGGCGGAAACGGGTGGACGTTTCGTCCGACTGAGAACGCGAGCCCGGTGGCTTGGCCAGCACCAGGGTAGGGGTCCTGCCCAACAATCAGCACTCGAACATTTTGTGGTGGCGTTGCAAAAACCTTGAGTATGTTCTCGGGCAGGGGTGTCAACAGGGCGTTGTGGCTCGGATTCCGATCGAGACGCTGTCCGATACCCTGAAGAATCTCGAGACCCTCGTCTCCGACTAGGTGAACCCAGCGCGCCGGCAGCGCCGCGGGCAATAGTTCACCAAGCGCCGTTAGGGGCATGCAGATAAACTAGCGGGTTGTTTGCTCGCGCATACCCTCAACCAGTGCGACGCCCTTGTCATAGGCGGCTCGGCCGCCGGGTTGGAGCAGGGCGGAGTACCACGAGTCGTGGTACAGGTTGTTGTGCAGAGCAGGAACATTGAACTCGTCGCCCCAAATCCAGTAGGTCAAAGCCCCATCGCCTGATTGCCCAACGTTCAGATTTTGAGCGAGCAGGTCATTGATCACCGTGGGTCGGGCGGCCTGGGTCACCGGCGCAACACTGAGGATGATGGAGACGGCGGTCTCTTCCTCGCCAGGCACTGAGTAAAGGCAGGAGATTCCACCGACGAGTTCTTCCGGAGTTTGTCCCTCAACAAAAATTGGCTCCGTGCTGGAGCTGCCGGGGCCCTTGACTAATTCGATACCCTCAGCAGCCAGGCTCGAGATAGCTGACTGTGGCAACAGTGTGGTGCAATCGGCCGGGGGGATGAAGGAGAGTTGAACAACCTGCGCCTGTTCCGTCTCGGCGCCAACCTCTTCATCAGTGGTCACCTGGTCGGCACCATCTCCTTGGCTCGCAGTACAGGCGGAGAGCGACAAGGCAAGAAAACCGGCGAGAGCGGCTGCGCGGTAGATTTCGCGGTTCGGCCACATAGCTTTCCTCCTGAGCTTCAGTCTACGGCCCAGGAGGCCTGGACGCCATGGCATCAGCGCACATACACAGCGTGTCGTGGGGGGATGAATCAATAGCGCCTTAGGGGGTCAGCGTGCTCCGTGGCCACTGCTAGCCGGCGAAGACCTCGAGATTCTTCGCTGCGTCCAGAGTGAGAGTCTCTGCCTGGCCAAATGCGTAGTTCGTGCTCACCCACGCCGTGCACGACGTTTCTGCCAGAGAAGACGGGCAGGGGACTGAAGCCAGGAAGTGGGCTTCTGTCGCGATGTAGTCGGATGATTCATCGGAGGTAGTGGAATCGATGCTCCAGAGCACTCCGCCCCCCGTCTCCTGCTGGGCCGCTCCTAAGGACGCCAGTGCGGCACTAACCGCCGAGGCCTCGTCGGGGTTGACCACCGCGAGGGAGGTCACTGACACGCTCTCACTGGCCGGGAGATACCAGGTGCAAGAAATTCGTAAATCCGTTCGGACATTCTTCAGCAGACCAACTAATTCAGGGTTCGTGGTCCCATAACCATAATCGCCCTCGCTGGTGTCCCCCATGTTCACGCGTTCCTGCTCAATCATGGCGCCGGTTTGCCCCGTCGAGAAGAGCTCATCGCAGGTGGGGATCACAAAGCCGGTGTCCTCAGGGGCTAGACCCTCCTCGCCTGCTGCGGGGGCTGCCGCCTCTTCGGGGGTCGCAATGTCCTCGACAACCGACTCCACGGCGGGCAAGACTCCCCAGTCTTCGAGGACCGAGCACCCCGAGAGCAGCACCGCACTGCTCACAAGTGCTGCAAGTGGCATCAGTCTCTTGGCTCTGGGGCGCATGGCTTAGTCCCTAACTATGTTGCGTGGGGCTCGTCGACCGACAGGTCCACGAAGGAGGCTATCTTTCGCCAGTATGCCCTAATCAAGTCCACATCTGCGGCACCGGGATGGGTCGGCCCGTCGGGTGTCAAACCATCAAAGTAGGTTCCGTTGGCCACCCCCAATTCCGGGGTATCCACCAAATGCACCAGGGGTGCCGCACCCGCCTCTGCGCTAATTTGCATCCAGCCAGAGAGCGCCAGAATCATTCTTCCGCTGCGAGATTCCGCTCCGAACCCGCTGCGAACATAGCCCGGGTGAACAGGGTAACTCTCGAGTCCGGTGCGCTGCGCAAGAGACCGCGCGTAGAGAATGACACCGAGCTTGGCTGCGGCGTAAGGCCACCAGCCTGCGCCGTAGCGCCTGGCTGTGAAACTGAGGTCCTCCAGGTCAATGCGACCGAGCCGCGAGGCCATCGACGAGGTATGAATCACGCGCCCTCTGGCCGCCATCAGGTGAGGGATTAATCTTTCGGTGAGGACAGCACCGGCGAGCACGTTGCGCTGGAGCGTCAATTCGTGACCGTCAACGCTGAGGCTGTGCTTGCCGACAATGCCCCCGGCATTGTTCACCAGCGCATCAATGTGGTCAAACCTGGTGGAGAGGTCCTGCGCTAAACCGCGGACCTCATCGAGTCGATCAAAGTCACAGATGAAAGGCGTTCCGCCGATTTTGCCGGCCACAGCCTTGGTTCGCTCTGGGTTTCGCCCCACCACAGCAACGCGCCACGATCGTCGGGCAAGTTCTTGAGCGACCTCGGCGCCAATTCCATTGCTGGCGCCGGTCACTACGGCAATGCGGTCCATCGGACCCTTTCTCGATGCTCCCAAGCCTAACGGCGCGAGCGGACTTCGTCACCCGGAGGCTGCCCGCGGGGTCTGGCACAATGCGACGATGCTCTTTAGAGAAGCAGGCGCTCCCGGGTTTGGTCCAATTGCCGGCTGATCTCCTTGGGCAACCTGGAACCTAGGGCCGCCAGGAACACCTCGGCATCATCGAGGTCGCGGGCGATGGCCTGGGTATCAATCTCGAGCAACGACTCGAGAGCGCCCCTCTCGAGGTCAAGGCCCTCAAGATTGATGCGCTCCGGGGTCCAGCCAATGGCGGTTCGGCGTGCAGGAACGCGTCCTTCCAGGCGCTCGACAATCCACTCGACAACGCGTGAGTTTTCGCCAAAACCTGGCCAGATGAAGCCACCGTTTGCGTCTCGCCTAAACCAGTTCACCTGGAAGATTCTCGGCGGTCGCCCAGTCACCCGGAGCGTGTCGCCCATCTCGAGCCAGTGGGCCAGGTAATCGCCCATGTTGTAACCGAGGAAGGGGAGCATCGCGAAGGGGTCGCGGCGGACTTCGCCGAGTGTTCCCTCGGCGGCAGCGGTGCGCTCTGAGGCGATAGTCGCACCGAGGAAGACGCCGTGGTTCCAGTTGAGCGCTTCGGTGACCAGGGGGACCGTGGTGGAGCGGCGACCACCAAAGATGATGGCATCAACGACAACGCCTTCGGGGTCGTCCCACTCGTCGGCCAAGGTCGGGCACTGGCTGAGTCCCACAGCAAAGCGGGAGTTTGGGTGGGCAGCAGGTTGGCCTGAGGCCTTGTCGTGGGGTTCACCCTGCCATGTAATGAGTCCCTCGGGGACTTCCTTGGTCATCCCCTCCCACCAGATGTCACCCTCGGCCGTCAGAGCTGTATTGGTGAAGATGGTGTTACCCCAGAGCATCTCCATGGCCGAGGGATTTGTCGCCTGGCTAGTGCCAGGGGCGACTCCGAAGAAGCCTGCCTCGGGGTTGATCGCGCGAAGTTTGCCATCGCGACCCGGACGCAGCCAGGCGATGTCATCGCCGAGGGTTTCGACCTTCCAGTCGGGAAGGCTTGGGCGCATCATCGCGAAATTGGTCTTCCCACAGGCGCTTGGGAACGCAGCAGCCATCGTGTAAGTCTTGCCCTCGGGGCTCGTGACCTTCACAAGTAGCATGTGTTCGGCTAGCCAGCCTTCTTTCCTCGCGATCACTGAAGCGATACGTAGGGCAAATGCTTTTTTCGGCAAAAGAGCATTTCCGCCGTAGGCGGACCCGTAGGACCAGATTTCAAGGCTCTCGGGAAAGTGGCTGATGTACTTGGTCTCGTTGCAGGGCCAGGCGACGTCCACGTAGCCGTCCTTCAGTGGCGCCCCTACCGTGTGGAAGCACTTGACCCAGGAGGAACCCGCGTCGATCATCGAGAAGACCTTGCCGCTGACCCGCACCATCATCTGGAGGCTGAGTGCCACATAGGGGGAGTCGGTGACCTGGACTCCGAGTTTTGACAGCGGTGACCCGAGTGGCCCCATCGCGAAGGGCACCACGTAGAGGGTGCGACCGCGCATTGAGTTCATGGCGAGGTCCCGCATTGTGTCTTTCATCTCGCGAGGGTCGTGCCAGTTATTGGTGGGACCAGCGTCCTCTGGATCGAGCGAGCAGATGAAAGTTCTGGACTCAACCCGTGCAACATCGCTGGGGGCACTGCGAGCCAGGTAACTCTGTGGGCGAAGTGTGGGATTGAGTTGAATCAGAGTCCCACTAGCCAGCATGACGGAAATAAGTTCGTCGGCCTCTCTCTGAGACCCGTCACACCACACGACGGTCTCGGGTGAGGTGAGGGCAGAAATCTCATTGACCCACTCCACAACATCCACCGGTCGTGATCCGTCGCTCTTGTGGCGGGTACTGGTCACGCTAGTGGGCAGTGGCATGTTGGCTCCTTGAGTTGCGATAACACCACTATCGTCAAGAAACCGCTCGCCAACCGACCGTCTTGCTTGTCAAAAAGTACTATTTTTGCGTTATTGTCAGACAATGGTGGAAATTCTTGCTCTGGGTCAACGAATTCGACATGTTCGCCAGGCCGCTGGCCTGACCCTGGAAGAACTCAGCGCCCGCGTTGGTGTGACCCCAAGCCAGCTTTCTCTCGTGGAGACCGGCAAGCGCGAAGCAAAAGTTGGCTTGCTCTCCGAATTGGCTCGCGCCTTCGATGTTGAGGTTGCCGAGCTCTTGGATGAATCACCACCGACTGAGCGTGCCCGCTTGGAGCGCGACTGGGCCAAGGCCCAGAACAGCACCCTGCACGCCTCATTAGGTTTGCCCGAAATTAAGGCCTCTAAATCTCTCAGTGATGATCATCTGAGCCTGCTGCTTGGACTCCACGAGGAATTGGTGCGTCGCGAAACCCGAGCGATTGCAACACCGGAAGAGGCCAGGCGGGCCAACACCGAGTTGCGATTGCGGATGCGTGAGCGCAATAACTACCGCGCGGACCTAGAGGACCTCGCCGAAAACCTGGTCCGCTCCGTGGGCCACACGGCGATGGGTGCGCTCACCCACCGCGAGGTGGCGCAGATGGCTCAGAAGATCGGGTTGGAAATCGTTCACGTGGGCGACTTACCTCGCAGCGCGCGCAGCGTGACCGATCTGGCAAACGGCCGAATATATCTCCCCCCCGCGTCGATTCCCGGTGGACACGGGCTTCGCTCCCTCGCTCTCCAGGCGATTGCTCACCAGTTGATGAAGCACCCGGTACCCACCACCTATGAAGAATTCTTGGAGCAACGACTCGACATCAACTACTTCGCCGCCGCCTGTCTGATGCCACAGACGCAAGCAGTGGAATTTCTCGCTGGCTCGAAGAAGGCTAAGAATTTGGCGGTGGAAGATTTCCGCGACGCCTTTGGTGTCACTCACGAAGCCGCCGGTTTGCGCTTCATGAACCTCGCAACCGAGCACTTGGGTCTCACCCTTCACTTCCTCCGTGTGGGAGATGATGGCACTGTCTATAAGGCCTATGAAAATGATGGGCTCGCACTACCACTCGATGTCACAGGGTCGACCGAGGGACAGATTGTCTGTCGGCATTGGAGCGCCAGAGAAGCGTTCGTGCGCACCAATCGGACGACTGAGTACCACCAATACACAGACACCCCCGAGGGCACCTTCTGGGAGTCAACTCAAATTGGAACATCGGCGACCGACGAGTTTTCCATCACGGTCGGAGTCACTTTCGAAAACGCAAAGTGGTTCCGAGGCCGCGACACCGCCGAGCGCAAGCGCTCCCGATGTCCAGATGCGGAATGCTGCAGGCGGCCGGCGCCAGAGCTCACCGAAAAATGGTCGGGCAGGGCGTGGACCAGTGCACGCCTGCACGCCCACGTTCTCTCGCCGCTGCGTGGCGGGATGTTCCCGGGTGTCGATGACATCGAGCTCTTCGAGTTTTTGGAGGCCCACGAGAGCCCAGATCGAGCCTGAAGGGAGGCTGCAGTTTTTGTGCCCCCAGCAGGATTCGAACCTGCGGCCTTCTGCTCCGGAGGCAGACGCTCTATCCCCTGAGCTATGGGGGCTCTTTGGGCATTACCAGGCTACAGCCTCGAGTCCAGGCGCGTGCCTCACCGCTAGGATTGGGCGTTGTGGACCCCAGGGCGCTAGCGAGCGACATCGTAGAAGTGACCGAGCGCTATGCACAATCCCAATCGCTTGCGATTGTGGTGGAGACTGCCGATATCGCTCTCGAGCGACCAAAGGGCAAAGATCACGGTGACTGGGCAACCTCAATCGCCCTTAAGTTGGCCAAAGATTTCTCCAGCAATCCGCGTGAGCTTGCCACAGCGCTCGCGAGCGCTATCGAATCACTCCCGGGTGTTGCCAAAGCCGACGTAGCGGGCCCAGGGTTCATTAACATCACCCTCGACGCTGGAGCCGCAGGCGAGCTCGTTGCGACGATTGTGAAAGCTGGAGACACCTACGGGCACGGAAAAGACTTGGCGGGGGAAACAATCAACCTCGAGTTTGTCTCGGCCAACCCCACCGGACCACTACACATCGGGCACACCCGCTGGGCAGCACTCGGTGATGCACTCGCCCGGGTGCTGCGCGCCGCGGGTGCGGAAATTGTCAGCGAGTTCTACATCAACGATGCCGGCGCACAGATGGATGTCTTTGGGGAATCGATCATCAGGGCTGCGACAGGGCAACCCGCTCCGGAAAATGGCTATCACGGTGCCTATATCCAAGATTTAGCCACACGCGTGATGGCGGATAACCCCGGGCTACTGGAGCTTCCCCAGGAAGAACAGATACCCCTTGCCCGGGATGCCGCTTACGCGTTGCAGCTTGCTGAGATCAAAGAATCGTTGGCGAAGTTCAACGTTGTTTTTGATGTCTGGTTCTCAGAACGCTCACTTCACAACCCGGGCCTCGATGGAAAAAGCCTGATTGACGCCTCTGTTGCCCGCTTGCGCCAGGCCGGCCACGTCTATGACGAGGACGGTGCCATTTGGGTGCGAACAACCGACTTTGGTGACGACAAGGACCGCGTCATCAAGAGGGGCAATGGCGCCTACACCTACTTCGCAGCGGACGCCGCCTACTACCTCTCCAAATCTGACCGCGGTTTTGCTAGAAAGATCTATCTCCTCGGTGCTGATCACCACGGCTATATCCACCGCTTGAAGGCGCTTGCCGGTGCCGCAGGGGAAGACCCCGACACCAACGTGGAAATCTTGATTGGCCAGCTAGTCAGCATCAACGGCGCGAAGCTCTCCAAGCGAGCTGGAAACATCATCGAGCTAGATGATTTGCGCGAGTGGCTTGGCACCGACGCCCTTCGTTACTCGCTGGCTCGTTATCCAGCAGATTCGCCGCTGACGCTCGATTCCGACATTCTCACCAAGCACACCAATGACAACCCTGTCTTCTATGTTCAATACGCTCATGCGAGGACCCACCAGGTGGCTCGCAACGCACAGGCTGCCGGGGTTACCAGAGATGTTTTCGAGCCCGAGCTCCTCGGTCACGAGAGCGAGGCATCGCTGATTGCCTCACTCGGTGATTTCCCCCGAGTGATTAGCCAAGCAGCCCAGCTGCGCGAGCCACACCGCATTGCCCGGTATATCGAGGAAGTCGCCGGGGTCTATCACCGCTGGTATGACAGTTGCCGGGTTACTCCCCAGGGTGATGCGCCAGTGGAGCCTGTCCATCACACGAGGCTGTGGCTCAACGATGCCACCGGCCAGGTTTTGCGCAACGGCCTTGGCCTGCTGGGTGTCAGCGCACCGGAGCGTATGTAGTTCTTGGGCGTGGTTCGCTATCCTTGTGGTGGCTTCAGGAACCAATCCGGGTTCGCTCGCCTCACACACAATCGTTCCAACGTGAGGTGGTCTTTTCTCCTATGTCTTCGACGCTTGCCCCGTCCTGGCGAAGTGCGCCACGTGACCCGAATGCGCTGCAGTCGGGCGTGTGGCCTGCTAGTGCTGCCAGGAATCCGCAGGGTGAGCTGGTTATCGGTGACGTGGGGGTAGCAGAGTTAGTAGCCACCTATGGCACACCGCTCTATGTGATGGAGCGCAGTGATCTGATGGCCAGGGCACGCTCCTTCCTTGCCAGCGTGACGCAGGCGTGTTCTGCCCACGGAGTGAGCGGCAGTGTCTACTACGCCTCTAAGTCCTTCATCTCGGGACATGTTGTGTCGTGGTTGGTAGCTGAGGGGCTCGGCTTTGATGTCGCAACCGGTGGTGAATTAGCCATTGCGCTTGCCGGCGGGGCCGATCCTTCACGTCTTGAATTCCAGGGAAACAACAAGTCTCAGGCCGAACTTCACCGCGCCATATCCGCGGGGGTTGGGTGCATAGTGATCGACGCTCCGATTGAAGCGCACAGAATCAGCGCAATTGCCGACGAGCTCGGAGTTCAGCAGTGCGTGATGATTCGGGTCAATACCGGTGTCCACGCCGACACGCATGAGTATCTGGCAACCGCTCGCGAGGATCAGAAGTTTGGCCTCTCTATTCCGGAGGTCGCCGCGCTGGCCGGCGAGATTGGCTCGATGCCAAGTTTGTCGCTGGTGGGGTTGCACTCTCATATTGGGTCGCAGATTTTTGCCCTGGAGGGCTTCCTCCAGGCGGCCACCAGAATGGTGGCTCTCTATGCCGACCTCTTTGCCGGTAAACCCCAAGGCACCCTGAATCTTGGCGGTGGCTTTGGCATTGCCTACACCGAATCCGACGCGCCCCTTGCGCCAGAAGCCATGGTTGCCGCCATCGTCGATCACGTTGCGCAATCCGCAGCGGCTCTCGATATCGCAATGCCCCATATCGCCTTCGAGCCGGGTCGAGCGATTTCCGGCCCAGCGGGGGTCACCTTGTATTCGGCCGGGGTCATAAAGCCGGTGTCTGTGACCGCCGCGGATGGTTCCGTGTCGGTACGCACCTATGTCAGCGTGGATGGCGGAATGAGCGATAACGCCAGGCCGGCCCTGTATGGAGCACATTACAGCGCCAGGATTGCCAACCGCGTCTCGGCGTATGGTCCCGCGCTGGTGCGAGTGGTTGGTAAGCACTGTGAGAGTGGCGACATTGTCGTCGACGCAGATTATTTACCCGCCGATGTGGCACCGGGTGACCTGATTGCGGTTGGGGCAACTGGCGCGTATTGCTACTCCCTAGCCAGCAATTACAACGTGGTGGGGCGACCACCGGTGGTGTGGGTGGATAGCGGCACACACGGGCTCATGATTGAGGGCGAATCCCTCGAGGATGTGCTCGGGCGAGACCGCGGTCTCCCTTATGGAAAGTTAGGAAAGTAAAGCCATGAAAGATCACTACAGAAATCTTCGTGTCGCTGTCTTGGGTGGTGGCACCGTGGGGGCGCAGGTTGCGAATCGACTGCTGAATGGTGCTAACGAGCTCGGACAGCGCTCAGGCGCTGGCTTGGAACTCATTGGCGTCGCCGTTCGCTCGCTGGACGCTCCGCGTTCGGCTCCTATTCCCAAGAAGCTGCTGACCACCGATGCTGCGTCACTTATCGTGGGCGCTGACATTGTTGTCGAGTTGATGGGTGGGATTGAACCTGCACGGTCTCTGATTTTGCAGGCGCTGCACTCGGGCGCTGATGTGATTACGGCCAACAAGGCGTTGCTGGCCGAGCATGGCCCGGAGCTCTTTGCTGCGGCCACCCAGGTTGGAGCCCAGCTCTACTACGAAGCAGCTGTCGCCGCGGCGATTCCGATTATTCGCCCTCTGCGCGACTCACTGGCCGGAGATCACGTCACCAAAATCATGGGAATTGTGAATGGCACCACCAACTACATCCTCGATGAGATGGACCAGAAGGGTCTGAGTTTCGAGCACGCTCTGGCAGAGGCAACCAGGCTCGGCTACGCCGAGGCTGACCCTACCGCAGACATCGAAGGATTCGATGCCGCTCAAAAGGCCTGCATTTTGTCTTCTCTCGCCTTTCACACCGCTGTCCCCCTGGCAAATGTGCATCGAGAGGGAATCACCGGTGTCAGCGCTAGCCAAATTGAGGCCGCGAAGCGCTCCGGGCACGTCATCAAACTTCTGGCAATTTGTGAGCGGCTTGTTGATCCGGTGACCGGTTTAGACGGTGTCAGTACTCGTGTGCACCCGACCTTGATTCCCAGGACTCACCCCCTTGCCGCTGCTCACGGTGCCAACAACGCTGTCTACGTCGAGGCAGAGGCTGCCGGGCCACTGATGTTTTATGGAGCAGGTGCTGGAGGGCTTCAGACTGCCTCGGCGGTGCTCGGCGACATTGTCTCTGCTGCCAGGCGTCACGTTGTCGGCGGGCCTGGGGTGGGGGAGAGCACCCACGCTGATTTGCCGAGCATCCCGCTCGAGCGGGTCACCAGCCGACGCCAAGTGAGCCTCGTCGTCAAGGATCAACCAGGTGTCTTGGCTGCGATTGCGAAGGTTTTTAGCGACAACGGAGTATCCGTCGAAACGCTTCACCAGAGCCCAGCCGGCGAAGACGAGACCGCTACGCTGGTCATTCAGACGCACCGAGCTTCAGAAGCGAGTGGCCAGGACACCGTGGTTGCGTTAGAGAAGAATCCAGTCGTCGTGAAGGTCACCAGCGTGTTGCGAGTAGAGGGATAGTGCCGATGTCAATCTTCCAGCGCGGTTTTTTTGGTGGCTCAAGGCCCATCGGACCCCAGCACACCCGGGGTTCCAGAATTTGGCGCGGGGTGATTCACGAATACGCCGATCGTCTCGATGTGAGCAAGGCCACGCCGGTGGTGACACTCGGCGAGGGTGGCACACCACTGATTGAAGCCCACCATCTCTCCGAGCTCACCGGGCTTCGGGTATTTGTGAAGTTCGAAGGTATGAACCCCACGGGGTCGTTCAAAGACCGCGGCATGACGATGGCTGTCTCCAAAGCGAAAGAACACGGCGCCAAGGTTGTGGTGTGTGCTTCTACGGGCAACACGTCTGCGTCTGCTGCCGCCTATGCCACATACGGGGGCATGGCTTCCGCAGTGTTGGTGCCCGATGGCAAGATTTCGATGGGAAAGCTGAGCCAGGCTGTTGCTCACAACTCCCACGTCCTCCAGGTGGATGGCAACTTTGACGACTGCCTCGACATCGCCCGGGAGCTCGCGGAGAATTACCCCGTTCACCTGGTGAACTCGGTCAACAATGACCGTATTGAAGGTCAGAAGACAGCGTCTTTTGAAGTCATTGATGTCTTGGGCAGGGCACCGGATTATCACTTCCTTCCCGTGGGAAATGCTGGAAATTACACGGCGTACCACCGCGGATACCGCGAAGAGGCAAACCGTGGTCGCATCGACCGTTTGCCCCAGATGATGGGTTTCCAGGCTGCTGGCTCAGCACCAATTGTGACCGGAGAGCGCGTCGCCAAGCCTGAGACCATTGCCAGCGCGATACGGATTGGCAATCCGGCCTCGTGGGATTTGGCTTTGGCCGCTCGGGAGGACACCGACGGGTACTTCGGTGCAATCGATGACGCCGGGATTCTTGCCGCCCACCGCTTGCTCTCACGCACGGTGGGAGTTTTTGTAGAACCCTCGTCTGCGATTAGCGTCGCGGGCTTGCTTGAGCGGTCGCAAGCTGGTGTGTTGCGCAAGGGCGCAACCGCCGTTCTCACCGTGACAGGACACGGGCTTAAAGATCCCCTGTGGGCCCTGAAGAACGAAGACGGTTCCGAGGCTGAGCCCACCAAGGTCCCCATCGACATCTCTCACATTGCGCAGGTTCTTGGATTGGCGGCTAACCGATGAGCGCAAAAATACCCGTCGGCCGACGCGTGCAGGTCAAGGTCCCCGCCACCACCGCAAATCTTGGCCCAGGCTTTGACACTCTCGGAATGGCTTTGACGATTGGTGATGAACTCATCGTTACGGCGGTCAAGGCCTCCGGCATTACCGTCGACGTTCACGGCGTTGGTGCTGGGGAAGTGGCCACCGATGAGACCAACTTGATTGCACGCTCCCTCGCCCACGCCTTTGCCTCAAAGGGCATCCCGGTTCCTGGCCTGCATTTCGAGGCTCACAACGTGATTCCTCACGGTCGTGGGCTCGGATCCTCCGGTGCGGCCATCGTTGCTGGTGTGATGGCTGCCAAGGGTTTACTCGAAGGAATCGTGGAGTTCAGCTCATCGGAACTGTTGGCTTTGGCAACCGATATGGAAGGCCACCCCGACAACATTGCTCCCTCGCTCTTTGGTGGTTTGACGATTGCCTGGATGACAGATCAGGGCCCCAAGCACAAGAAACTCAGTGTTCACCGCGGGGTTTCGTTGGTCGTCGCTGTTCCCGATGACGCCAGCATGTCGACCTCCCTCGCGAGAAGCCTGCAACCCGAGACGGTCCCTCACAAAGACGCGATATTCAACCTCTCCAGATCGGCGCTTCTAATCGCCGCACTCATTCAAAGCCCAGAGTTGCTCTTTGAGGCAACGGAGGACCGTCTCCACCAGAACTACCGCGCGAGTGCGATGAAGGACACCGATGCACTGCTGCAGTCGCTGCGCAAGCTCGGCTTCGCGGCGGTGGTCTCTGGCGCTGGCCCGTCAGTCTTGGTGTTGTGCTCCGACCCGAGTCAGCGCCTGGGCGTTGCCGAGGTTGTTGCCGCTCATGCCGGGGGCAAGTGGACAAGCCACATGCTCACCGTCGATGAGCGAGGTGCTACAGTAGAAGAACTTCCGGCGCTCGCCGACTGACCCCAGTTAGCGCTCCGGATAGCCTCATCACATAACACGCCACGAAGTTCTTTCAGGCGTTGGAGGGTCATTCGTGACAGAGGAACTACGGTTCCTTCGGCCCCCAGGCAAGCCAGGCGCGTGTGTGAGGAGAAACATCGCACAGTGTGATGCCACGATCGTGGCACGAACTAGGAGACAACATGGACTTAGATAACCAAGAACCAACCTCAAACGAGGCAGTAAGCCAACCCCGCAAGCGCGGCTCCCGCCGGGTCGTATCCACCGAGCTTGCCGTGGACTCGGTCACTTCCCCGTCGGCAGAAGCCACTGGGGAAGTGAATCCTTCCGGCGCAGCTCCTGAGCGCCCGCGCCGTCGCCGGGCCCAAGCCGATGAGGCTGCGCCCGCGCGTGACGAGAGCGCCACTGAATCCTCTGACGAGGGTTCCGATTCTGGCGATGACAACGGGGATGACCAGGGCAACGGCTTTAACCGCGGTCGAGGCCGTGGTCGAGGCCGGGATCGCCGACGTGGTCGTGGCTCATTCGGCGAAGACGGGGATCCTGAAATCTCCGATGACGACGTCTTGATTCCCATCGGTGGCATCTTGGATGTGTTGGACAACTACGCGTTTGTGCGCACCCAGGGATACCTTCCTGGTTCCACCGATGTCTATGTTTCACTCGGCCAGGTCAAGAAATACAACCTGCGCAAGGGTGACGCGGTTATCGGCGCAATCCGCCAGCCCCGCGATGGGGAAAACCAAGGGCGTCAGAAGTACAACGCTCTGGTGAGTGTTGACAGCGTCAACGGTCAGACCATTGATGAGGCTGCCAGTCGCGTTGACTTCCAGGCCTTGACCGCTGTTTACCCCACCGAGCGTCTACGGATGGAGACCTCAGCGGAGAACATCACGGGCCGCGTTCTCGACATTGTCACTCCCGTCGGTAAGGGCCAGCGCGGTGTTATCGTTGGCGCCCCGAAGACCGGAAAGTCGATGATTCTCTCGGCGATGGCTACTGCCGTTGCCGAGAACGCCCCCGATGCTCACCTGATGGTTGTTCTCATCGACGAGCACCCCGAGGCAATCACTGAGCTGCAGCGCCACGCGAAGGGTGAGGTTATCGCCTCGACGTTCGACCGTTCGGCCGATGACCACACCACGATTGCCGAGCTCGCTGTAGAGCGTGCGAAGCGTTTGGTGGAACTGGGCCATGACGTTGTCGTTCTTGTGGATTCCCTCACGAGGCTCGCTAGGGCTTACCAGCAGAGCCTCGGTGGTGGTCGCGGCCTCAGCGGTGACACCGCCTGGCTCTACCCGACGAAAAAGCTCTTCGGAGCTGCTCGCAATGTGGAAAACGGTGGCTCGCTCACCATCATCGGAACCCTCGTGACCGACACCGGTATCCAGGGTGATGACGTGGTTGCCAGTGAAGTTGCAGGCTCAGCCACCCTCGAGCTCCACGTGAGCCACGAGGCTGCTGCGGCGCGCATGTTCCCGGCACTGGACATTTCTCACAGCGCCACCCGCAAGGACGACCAATTGCTTGCGAAGGATGAGGCCGGTGTTGTGGCTGACATTCGCAAGGCACTCGGTGCAACCAGCTCAACCGCTGGCCTTGGTGTCATCTTGGAGGGTATGAAAGCAACCGCCTCGAACGTCGAGTTCCTGGTCGCGATGGGGAAGAAACTCCCAGGCCTTGGCCTCTAAGGAACAGCCGTGTTTGATTCTGTTGATGCGTTAATTGCGGAGTACACCGAGCTTCAAGGCAAGCTCAGTGACCCCGCAGTTCACGCTGACGCAGGGTTGTCTAAGAAACTCAACCGGCGCTTTGCGGAGCTCTCGAAGATTGTCTCGGCCAATGAGAAGCTCAAGAACCTCATGGACGATTTGGCTGCGGCCAAGGAGTTCGCGAGCGATGACGAAGCGCTTGCCGCTGAGGTTCCCGGTCTCGAAACGGCTGTCCAAGAGGCAACAGAGACCCTTCGGTCGTTGTTGATTCCCAGGGACCCGGACGATGGCCGCGATGTCATCATGGAAATCAAGGGCGGTGAAGGCGGCGAGGAGAGTGCTCTGTTCGCGGCAGATCTGTTGCGTATGTACCTCCACTACGCCGAGTCGCGGGGGTGGAAGTCTGAGGTGCTCGACAAGACCGAGAGTGACATGGGGGGTTATAAGAACATCCAGGTCGCGATTAAGTCCTCCGCCACCGACCCCGCAGAGGGTGTGTGGGCGAGCCTCAAATATGAGGGTGGCGTTCATCGCGTCCAGCGCGTGCCCGTCACGGAATCTCAGGGCCGTATCCACACCTCCACCACGGGTGTCCTGATTTTTCCCGAAGTTGACGAACCCGAAGAAGTGGCAATTGGTCCCAATGATTTGAAGATCGATGTCTTCCGGTCCAGTGGCCCCGGTGGTCAATCTGTGAACACCACAGATTCAGCGGTGCGCATCACCCACCTTCCCACCGGGATAGTCGTGTCGATGCAGAACGAAAAAAGCCAGATTCAAAACCGAGAAGCCGGAATGCGCGTGCTGCGCGCACGAATTCTTGCCAGGCAGCAAGAAGAACTTGCCGCTGTGCAGTCTGACGCTCGTAAGAGCCAGATTCGCGGCATGGATCGCTCGGAGCGAATCCGCACCTATAACTTCCCCGAAAACCGCATCGCCGATCACCGCACCGGCTATAAGGCATACAACCTGGACCAGGTCATGAACGGCCAGCTAGACGCGGTTGTCCGCTCCTGCATTGAAGCCGATGAGGCGGAACGCCTCAGTGCTCTAGGCGAGGGCTAATCGTGTTAGTCGCGGAGGCTCTCTCCTCGCTCCGCGATCGTTTGGCCGTGGCTGGGGTTCCCTCTCCGGATGCCGATGCCGAACTTCTCCTCGGATCTTTGCTTGGACTATCCCGCGGCGAGCTCGTGGTGCATGCCCAACTAGGCAAGCACATCTCCGCCGCGGTGAGTGCGGATCTCGAGCGACTCGTGCAACGACGTGAGGCCAGAGAGCCTCTCCAACATATTGTCGGTAGGGCGCCGTTTATGAACTTTGAGGTCGAGGTGGGGCCGGGAGTTTTCATTCCCCGCCCAGAAACGGAGTCTTTAGCAGAGCGGGCCATTGCTCTGGCGCAGAGCATCGGTGTTGATGACCGCGGGTTATCGATTGTTGATGTGTGTTCGGGATCGGGTGTCCTCGCAATCTCTCTGGCGAGGGCAGTGCCCTGGGCTTCGGTGGTTGCACTGGATGTATCACCGAAAGCGATTCCCTACCTTCAGCGCAATGTGTCTCGTTTGGCGCCCTCGATTGCGGTGGAGTGTGTGAGCGTGACGGACTTTGGGAAGTCCCAGGCACAATCATCACTCGACATGATTGTGGCAAACCCCCCCTACATTCCAGACTCCGAGATGCCGAACGATCCGGAAGTGTTCGCTCATGACCCGCACCTGGCGCTCTTTGGTGGTGCTGATGGGCTCGACGTTGTGCGCGAGATTGTTGCCCTGGCTCGTCATGCGCTGCGGCCCGGTGGAGCGTTGATGATGGAGCACTCGAATCTTCAGGGTGCTGCCGTGGCAGAGCTATTGTCCACCGACGGTTTTCGCACCATTCACACCGAGCAGGATCTCCTCGGCAGAGACCGCTTTACTCACGCGATAGCGCCCTAGTTCCTCGAATCCACAAACGCTTGGATGTTCTGGCGGATTGTGGCTCCGGAGTCCTTCGGCGAAAACCACTGTGTGGTGATGCCGAGTGTCTGTGCGCCTCTCAGGTTTTCTGGCGTGTCGTCAACAAAGAAGGTGTCTTCGCCCGAGTGCCCGTATCGCTCGAGGACGCGCTCGAATACGACGGGGTCCGGTTTCCTTGCTCGATAGTGCGCGGTGGCAAACATATGCTCCCCAAAGAACGCGATGAGCTCCGGAGCGACTTCCCTCAGGTGTTCGCCGATCAGAATCCCATTGTTC
>CAEZTM010000021.1_pt1 | contig 18369 bp, 23 predicted proteins | sample 7264211 | NCBI WGS metagenome assembly CAEZTM01 (sample SAMEA6813804, study PRJEB35770) | uncultured Actinomycetes bacterium | biome: Freshwater; feature: Freshwater reservoir; material: water | place: Czech Republic | collected 2017-08-18 | depth 0.5m m | reverse complement strand
GCGTGGGCGGCCACGGGTGCGGTGACGAGTTTCGGGTGGTAGACCACCACGTCGGGGGAAATCTCCTGGATTTGCTCGACGACCTGTTGGTAGGCAGCCTCAAGCATCGGCTTCACGGTGGTGCGGTAGTTGAGCAGTGCACGGGTGATGGAAACACCTTGGTCAGCAATCAGTGCTTCGAAGGAACCGGGCAACGAGAGTGTGGCGTAGGGCTCGTGAGGTTCGCTGGAAGGATCAGAGGTGTGCGCAAAGAAGACCTCGTGGCCTGCGGCAGCGGCTTCACGGGCTAGCGCGCGAAAAGGTTCGTTGTCCCCCCGGGAGCCGATGGTGGCCACATACATCTTCACTCCACAAACCCTAGTCAGGTGGTGCGACGAGCAGGCATCGCTACACTTAAATCCCACGCCTCTGTAGCTCAATGGAAGAGCGGTTCCGTCCTAAGGAAAAGGTTGGGGGTTCGACTCCCTCCAGGGGCACCCGGTGATGCCCAGGACATCGTGGGCATGTGAAACCCCCTGTCGAGGGTTGACGTGTTTTTCATGTCTTGGGTTGGGAGCCCTCGTTAGGGGTTTTGTCGAATTGGTCGGGGCGGCGAGCAACCCGCCGACCGGTATCCCATCACCGGTTGTGGTGAGGCTCAGTTTCAAGGATTTCGACACGCGTCGAGGTCATCGCCACGGCGGAATCAATGCAAGGCAGCCCACATTCGCGCTGTCTCGCCCTTGATTCGATGGAGCATGGTGTCCTGCACGTGACGCGGGAGGCCTTTAAATCCTGCGACCAGCCCGTAGCACTCGGAGGAGCCGCAGAGGCAGGTGAAGACGTGTCCGTCGCAGTCCCAGTCGTGCAGGGTGTAGTCGATGGTGATCGGGTCGCCGGGCGCGAGGTCGACGAGCGCCACCTGCTCGTAGAACTCATCACCGCTGTCGGCTACCAGATCAAAGAACATTGATGTTGGGTTGCATGCGTGATTAATGAAGGTGCCGGGGATGTCGAACTCTCGTCCGTCGCCATATTTGACCGACTGAGTGCGCGTCACGCGCACCTCTTCCACGCTCCCATCGATTTCGACGAGCACGCGATACGAGTGGTCGGTATCCGGCACGGTGAACGACTCGTTTCGGTAGATGACCTCGCCGGCGCGAAAGGGACGCGTGACGATAAGTCCCAGCCCCATGGGTCCTCGGGTCAGCGCGACACCTTCGGGGCAACGGAAAACCTTCCCGTCGAGTTGGGGCTGTAAGTCGAGAATCATGGTCGTGTCTTTCTGTGTGTTTCTTGAGGTTGTTTATGCGCCGAAAGCATGGGGGCGCATCGGTCTCGCCGGACCTTACTCCTGGGGGCCAAGGAGAGCCCACCGTCGTTTGGCCTCCATGGAGAGGGTGTCCCCTGCCTGTTGCTGAATGTTCGGGGGTAGCCCACCGAAACCATCGATGAGTCCGTAGCAGCCCGCCGCCTCGCATTGGCACTCGAACTCCAAGCCATCGTCGCCCCAGTCAAAGCGCGTTTGGTCTTCGGTGATTTCGTCTCCCGGAAGGAGCTCTACGAGTGCCACGTAGTCGAAGACGCTTGGTTGGCCGCTTCCTGAGGGATCTAGGAAGACGCTTTTCATGTTCGGCGCGCAGGAGTGGTTGATGAAGCAGCCCGGAACATCCAGCCAGCGACCGTCCTCGAAGACGACCATATGCTTGGCAGTGACCTCAACGGTCGTGATCCGTCCATCGACAATCGTCTGCGCGACGAGCTCGACGTCCTCCACGGGCCCTTTCACAGTGAGCCAGCCGGTCGAGTAGATCACCTCGCCCGGGAGGAAACGGCGAGTGGCGAAGAGGCCAAGGCCCGCGTTGGAATTGCGCACTTCGACCCCGTCGTACTCCCATACCCGGGAATCGAGCGCCTGTTGGACGCCCTGCAGTGTCTCATCGGCCCGTGGTTGTTCTCTAAGCATGCAGATAGTGTATACAGCCGCTGGAGAAGCATCGCGGTGTCTTTCTGTATGTTTCTTGCGGTTGTTTATGCGCCGAAAGCATAGGGGCGCATCGGTCTCGCCGGACGTTACTCCTGGGGGCCAAGGAGAGCCCACCGTCGTTTGGCCTCCATGGAGAGGGTGTCCCCTGCCTGTTGCTGAATGTTCGGGGGTAGCCCACCGAAACCATCGATGAGTCCGTAGCAGCCCGGCGCCTCGCATTGGCACTCGAACCCAAAGCCATCACCCCATTCAAAGCGCGTGTAGTCGCAGGTGATCTGGTCTCCCGGAAGGAGCTCTACGAGTGCCACGTCGTTGCGGACGCTTGGTTGACCGCTCCCTGAGGGATCCAGGAAGACGCTTTTCATGTTCGGCGCGCAGGAGTGGTTGGCAAAGCAGCCCGGAACATCCAGCCAGCGACCGTCCTCAAAGACGACCATATGCTCGGCAGTGACCTCAACGGTCGTAATCCGTCCATCGACAATCGTCTGCGCGACGAGGTCCCCCACGGGCCCTCTCACAGTGAGCAACTCGGTCGAAAGGATAACCTCGCCCGGGAAGAAACGGCGAGTGGCGAAGAGGCCAAGGCCAAAAGTGGAATGGCGTCCAAGGCCAACGGTGGCATTGCGAAGCTCCACTCCGTCGTACTCCCATACCCGGGCGTCGAGCGCCTCCTGAACGCCCAGCAGTGTCTCATCGGTCCGTGGTTGTTCTCTAAGCATCGAAATATTGTATACAGCCGCTAGGCCGCGCGATGCGGACTCTTTAGGAGGCCCGTGAGGTGTGTCACCCCACAGCAGAGCGTTTTCTTCCCCACACAACCAGTGCACCGTGTTGAGTCAGTGCCCTGGCGCGCTCGAGGGCCTCGGCGTGGGATAAAGCCCGAATTAGAGCCTTAATCGTAAGTTTGGGGGGTGTGGCGTGCCGACAATTATGACGCTCCCACCCCGGTGGGTTATTCCCTCGATACCACTCCGTGGTGGTCGGGAGATTTGGCCCACCAACTGAGCGTCGGCGACTCTGAGGCCACTCCCGTCAACCAGGCCGCCAAGGCCTGGGAAACCTGGCGCGCAGAGATTGCAGAACTTGGCGGCCAGAGCCCTCTGATTCACTTCCAGGATGTCAGCGAAAACCGCATCGATATCTCGGGAGGCCACCCGGGTGGTCTCGCCCGCTTCCTCGCTCGTTCTCCCACGTTGCTGGGAAACCTGGTCCGTGACGATGTCGCGAGACGTCCGGCCCACAAAGCCGCCCTGCGGCTTGTGGACCACGCTCTGGAGCTCCATCACACCAGGGGTCTTGACACTATTGCGCTTGGCATCGGCCTCGTCGAGTGGAAGCACGAGGGCGTCGACTATGCGGGACCGCTCTTGATGCGCCCGGTGCGGCTTCGTCGTCGAGGCAACGATGTTGAGATCACCCTCAAGCGCGCTCGTGTTCGACTGAACCCGGGCCTCCAGCGTGCTTTTGCCGAGCAATTGCAGATCACTTTGGATGCGGAAGCGTTTGTGGCGCTCACCGACGATGGGGGAGCGTTTAAGCCAAATGCGGCACTCGACCGTTTGCGCAATCTCACTGCGCATCGCGGTGATGTCGCAGTTTCAGCGCGCTTGGTGATTTCGAGCTTTGGCGAAGTCTCCCAAGCGTTGCTCGATGATGCCAAGGATCTCAATCACCCCATTCTTGATGCTCTTGGGGGGAATGCTCACGCGAGGGACACTGTGCGTGCGAGCAGGGTTCCTGTCGAGCTCACCAATCCTGATGACCGCGGAGCTGATGCGGATCGCTTCGTCGTCGAGTCAGACCCAGAGCAAGACGCCATAGTCGCCACCATACTCGGCGGTAATTCTCTGGTCGTTCGGGTCACACCTGGCGCGGGCGGGACCCAAACCCTCGTGAATGCGCTTGGTGCCTTGGTCTCAGCCAACAAGCGTGCTCTGGTGGTCTCCCCCCGACCAGCGAGCCTGCAGGAAATCTCGGCGCGCCTGGCCGAGGCCGGGCTTGGCGGTTTAGCCGCGAGTGTCGACGCCCCTGGCACCGGCATGATCACGGCCATCAGCCGCAACGAGAAAACCAAGAAGCCACACCTCAATGACGTGGACGCAGCTCTTGAGCGCTTGCGGAAAGTCATCCTGCTCTATCGAGAGGCTTTGACGAAAAAAGACCAGCAATTAGGAGTAAGTGCCCTGGAGTGCTTCACGCGTCTTGGCAACCTGTCGTTGTTGCCGAAGCCCCCGGAGACCACCGCGCGACTCGACGAGACTGCGTTGGTGTCCTTGGCCAGTGGGCTTGGTCAAGCGGCTGAACTCTTGGCACGTGCTGCTGAACTCGGAGAGTTCACCTACGGACCCGGTGACACGCCCTGGTATGGGGTGAGCTTCGCGAATCTCGAGGATGCGCAGAAGTCTCAAGAGCGGGCACGTCGCCTTCACAGCGACGGGCTTCCTCGGTTGGCTGAGCTGATGCAGGCCGTCATCGCCCAGACTCCTCTGCCGCAAGCCAAGACCGTTGGCCAGATGGGGATCTTTGTTCACTTGCTGGTCGACATGCGAGACAGCATCGACCGATTCCAGCCACGTGTCTTTGATCGCCCTGTGACTGAGCTCATCAAGGCCACTGGCCCCAAAGAGATGTCCCGCGGAGTTCCCGCGCTGCAGCGCAGGCGTCTGATCGCACTCGCCAAGGAGTATGTGCGCCCCGGCGTTCGCGTTGGTGACCTGCACGGTTCGCTGATTAAGATCCAACAGCAGCGCGAAGTGTGGAACCGTTTCGTTGATACCGGCCATCCACCCACACTCCCCGGCGGCTTAGGTGAAGCACACGCCGCCTACCAGCAAGTGGAAGCGGACCTGGCTGAACTAGACCGCGTGCTCGGCACAAAGGAGCCCGGGTCGCGTTTGGCGGACATGACCATCCAAGACCTCTATGAGTTCCTGGGGAAGCTGGTAGAAGAATCCGAGATTCTCCATGGATTAGAGCGACGCCAGGAGGTCGCCGACCACCTAGCCAACTGGCATCTGCAACCTCTCGTGGATGATCTTGCAACCCGTCACGTGGCAGGCGAGCGGGTCGCCGCAGAGTTGGAGCTGGCCTGGTGGCGGGGTGCCCTTGAGACCATCCTCCAGAAAGAGGAAGCTCTCTTGGGTTCTGACATCGCCGTCTTGGAGCGCTTGGAAGCTGATTTCCGCCTGGTCGATGAAGCACACACTGCCGGCAATGCCCAACGCCTGGCATGGCAATTGGCTGAGCGTTGGAGCCTTGGCCTGATGGACTGGCCGGATGAGGCCTCTGCGCTGAAGAAGATTCTGAAGAACCAGACCGCGACCGTGCCACGCCTCATCTCGTTGGCCCCACACTTAGCCACAGCGCTCTCGCCCGTGTGGTTAGCCAGCCCCTATAACGTGCACCAACTGCCAGACACTCTGCGCTTTGACGCCGTTTTCGTGGTGGACGCTGGGTCGCTTCGAACCTCGGAGGCGCTCGGCGCGCTGCGTCGTGCCCGAGCGGTGGTAGCAATGGGTGACCCGGTCACCCAGGCCCCGACCCCCTTCGAGGTGGGACTTCGCTCGGATCGCACCGTGCCAGAGCGCGATCTGGATGTGTGGCACGAAGAGTCACTGATGGCAGATCTCACGGGGTTGGTGCCCTCACTGGCACTCACCAGGAGTTATCGCCCGAGCGGCGACGATGTCGCAGCCCTGGTGAATCGCTCGTTCTACTCCGGCCAGCAGGACAGCGTGCCCTGGGCTGGAAGTTTCTTGGGTCACCCCTCGGTGGTGCTTGACGTCGTTGACGACGGTCACGGTCTTCCCGACGCCACGACCGGCACTGTGGAGAGCGTGGATAACGAGGTAGCCCTTGCCACCCAGCACGTCATTGACCACGCACGCAGTCGCCCGAATGAATCGTTGATGGTCATCACCGCGAGTGCTCTTCACGCAACCCGCGTGCACGAGGCGGTTGTCACCGCCTTTGCCGCACTACCCGACCTCCACACGTTCTTTGCTCAGGATTCCACTGAGCCCTTCACCGTCTTGACCCTCGAGCAGGCACGAGCGGTCACGCGTGACCGCGTGATTTTCTCTCTGGGGTATGGCAGGACGCCTCATGGTCGAGTGCTCAGTGACCTTGGCCCACTCTCGTTGCCCGGTGGTGAACGCTTGCTCGCAGTAGCGTTCACGAGGGCACGCCGCCACATTCGCGTCATTTCGTGTGTGGGGGTTGAGGAACTGCGCGATGAACGCTTGCCGCCCACCACCAAAGCCCTCGGTGATGTCCTGCACCGGGTTCTGAGTCCGCCACTGGGCTTTGACGATCGGCAAGAGCACGATCCCCTTCTAGTCGACCTTGCCAGGCGCTTGGAAGCCCTTGGCATGCATGTTGAACTCAACTACAAGGGCAAGATTCCACTCGCCGCTCGCCACGGCGGTTACTGCATCGCCGTCGACACCGATGTGTCGCTCATGGGAATGAGCGTAAGGGAAGGCTTGCGCCTTCGCCCGAGCGCGCTAGCCCGCTCGGGGTGGCACTACGTCAGGGCTCACGCTGTTGAACTCTTCAGCGCGCCAGATCAGGTAGCACGCCGCATTGGTACCCTGGTCGGCCTTGTTGAGACGGAACCCGTTGCCACCCCTCAGCGTGACCTCGGAGGTTATGACAGAGGGGCTTTCAGAGGCGATGACGGAGAGTAAACCGCCGGTCAGCAAGAAGATCGGTCCACGCCGCGTTCGAACCGAAGCTGTTGCTGGCCAACTTCACGAGCCCGCACCCCTCAAGGACCCGAAGACACCGCCGGCTAATAACGATCGGCTGAAGGCGGATAAACCGCCCCACTACTAGCTGGTGCTTGTGGTCTCGGACTTGGGGGTCGCGGGCTTAGTTGTGGCCGGTGTCGATGTTGATGTCGATGCTGGTGTCGGTGTCGCTGAGCCCTTAGACGATGAGTCCGAGCTCGCGTTGGCGCTTGCGGACTTCTTCGAGCCCGCTGCCTCGGCTCTGGAGTCTGTGCGGTAGAAGCCTGAGCCCTGGAAGGTCACACCGATGCTGTTGAAGACTTTGCGCAGGGTTCCCTTGCATTCCGGACACACGCTCAGTGCGTCATCAGTAAATGCCTGCTGGATATCAAAAGTGTGATCACACACGGTGCAACGGTAAGAATAGGTAGGCATGGCGAGGCTTAATCCTTGGTAATCGCGGGCTCTACTGGCCCAGTCGAATACTACGCGTTGGGGTGACGATCCCGTCGACGCCCTGGTCGTGCCGCTCCCGGGGAACATCATCGACCACTTCGTGGTCATACACCACGGCATAGACCGGGGGCCTCTTGCTCATGGAACCCAGCGTCCGATCAAAATACCCGCGACCCCAGCCAAGGCGCATTCCATCGATGGCAATACTCGCGGCCGGGATGAAGATGAGGTCAACCTGCGAGAGCGCCACAGGGCCCAAAACATCGCTGGTGGGAATCGGCATACCGGTGGAATCGAGGGCCTCATCGCCCTGGTCATAGGGCGCCCAGTCCATTAACCCGTCTTCTCTGGCCACTGGTAACAACACGGTGAATCCCTCAGCGAGTGCCCAGTCGATAAAGGGCCTGGTGGGCGGTTCGTCTTGGGTGGCGAGGTAGCAGGCGATGCGACTGGCCACGTGCTGATCCACCACGTGCTTCATAGAGCTCAGCAGGCCCGCCGCCGATTTCTCGCGCTCGAGCTGGGTCATCGTGCGTCGGCGTTCACGGATTTCCGCGCGGAGAGCGCGTTTGCTGGGCTGAAGAGAATCGGCCATTACCCCAGTGTAGGGCGGAGGATTACGATAGTGGGATGCCGATTACAAAAGCAGTGATCCCCGCCGCCGGATTGGGGACCAGGTTCCTTCCGGCGACCAAAGCAATGCCCAAAGAAATGTTGCCGGTGGTGGACACCCCGGCCATCCAATACGTCGTGGAAGAGGCGGTCCGCGCTGGCCTGAGTGACCTATTGATGGTGACCGGCCGCAACAAGAACGCCCTAGAGAATCACTTTGACCGCGCCACTGAACTCGAGGCCATGCTCGAAGCCAAGGGGGACCAGCGTCGCCTCGAGGCGGTCCTTCGGTCCACGAACTTGGCCACCCTGCACTATGTGCGACAGAGGGACCCCCTGGGTCTTGGTCACGCAGTGTTGCGCGCACAGATGCATGTGGGACACGAGCCCTTTGCTGTTCTTCTCGGTGATGACCTGATTGATGAGCGCGATGTTCTGCTGGAGCGCATGATTGCCGTTCACGACATGAAAAACGCCACCGTGATTGCACTCATGGAGGTTGAGCCCCAGGCTGCCCACCTCTACGGCATTGCCACCGTGGAGACCACGGATCTGGACGATGTGGTCAAGATCACGGGTCTCGTGGAGAAGCCGGCCTCGGGCACGGCGCCCTCCAACCTGGCGGTGATTGGTCGTTATGTCCTCCAACCAGAGATTTTCCCCATCCTGGAGGCCACGAAGCCTGGCTCTGGTGGCGAGATTCAGTTGACCGATGGGTTGAACGCGCTTGCCACCGGGGATATCGCCGGAGGCGTCTACGGTGTGATCTTCTCTGGTCGCCGCTATGACACGGGGGATCGTCTGGATTATCTGAAGGCGATTGTCCAGGTCGCTACCTCACGCGAGGACTTGGGACCAGATTTCTTGGCCTGGCTTCGCCAGTTCATGGCCACCCACTAAGGGCGTCGTGGAGCTTCCCACACTGCAGCACCGTCTCGTGACGGCCAGAGGCCTTCGGCGTCGAGACGCCAGGGTGTTGGAACAAGCGCTCGGTGATAATCGCGGCTGGCTCGAGCCGTGGGAGGCCACCACGCCTTTTATTCGGCCGGGTCAGCTGAGCGTGAGGTCCAGCATTAGCGGGCTACTCGCTGCCGCGAAGGCACAGACGGCTCTCCCCCTGGTGTTGGAGGTCAACCACGAAGTAATCGGCCAACTGAACGTCTCACAAATCACCTATGGTTCCCTGTCTTCGGCAACTCTTGGCTACTGGATTGTGGAGACGGTTGCAGGGCAGGGCATTACCCCCGTTGCGGTGGCACTAGCCACTGATTATTTGTTCTTCGAAAAGGGTCTCCACCGCATGGAGGTCTGTATTCGGCCAGAAAACACTGCCTCGTTGCGGGTGGTCGAGAAACTCGGCTTTCGATACGAGGGCCTGCGCCGCCGCTTCATTCACATCAATGGCAAATGGGCTGATCACTTCTGCTTCGCCCTCGTGGTGGACGAGGTGCCCCGGGGAATACTCGCCCGGTATGAGGGGGGTCAGGTGCCACCCGGAGTGGCGGATATTCCAGAGATTGATTGGGTTAAGGCAAGAAACCCCCTGCCACTACCGCCCAGGTAGTGGGCGCGGGGGTGCGTGCCAATACCTGGATTGTGGCCCCAGCGCTCGTAACCTAGAGCCCGTGGAAACCTCAGGCGTTGGGAGCACGATTCTGCTGCTGGTGGCAGCTGCGTTGTGGCTTGTCTACCTGGTCCCACTCTGGATGAGACGCAGCGAGTATTACGCCACGGAGGTCAATGCCGCGAGGCTCGGGCAAACGCTTCGTCTTCTGGCCAGCACCACTGAGGCCTCCAAAGAAATCAAGGCCGAGCTCAAAGCTCGGGCCATTGCTAAGAAGGAGCGCGAAGCGCAGCGCCAGCTGCGGGCAGCGCAGGGCGACACCCTGAGCGTGGCCGAGCGTCGCCGTCGCACCAAGCAGGTGTTTTCTTTGACCTTTGCCGCTGGTGTCGTTGCCGGTGTCACTGCCTTCTTGGCTGGATGGCCGCTCCAAGTGATCTGGGCGTCTAGTTCCGTGGCCACCTTTTCCTTTGCCATCCTTGGTCGTTTGAACCGGGTGAACCAGCAGCGCGCCCAGGCACAAGCCCAACACCCGAGCTATGTGCCACACCTTGCCACCTCTGACCCGCGTGCCTGGACACCCACTCCACTGCCGGAGCCCCGCCTTGCCTCATCCGCACAGCCAGACACGGCGTTGCCCAGCCGAGATGAGCTATTACGTCAAGCCCGCTCAGCCGCTGTTGCGAAGCGTCCAGAAGAATTTGACGACGAAGATCTTGCTGTTGTCTCACCCTTTGCCCGCATGGGCGAGGTTGAGGCAAGGCCCACTGAGCGCCTGAACCTCGACGAGGTTCTTGCCAGGCGCCGGGCTGTTTAGAGCCTCTCGCTAGCGGGCTTGTGGGCTGTTCATAACTGTGGCTGTGGTGTAACGTAAGGCGTTATATTCACCGCATGATTCAGTCCTTTGGGGCTCGGGAGACAGAAGAGCTTTTTGTTCGGGGTTACGCGCGACGCTGGCACCCCCAGCTGTGCGTGGCAGCGACGCGAAAACTTTCTATCCTCGATGCGGCCAGCTCCATGCAGGATCTGGCGGCGATTCAGTCCCTCCGGCTAGAGAAGTTAGCCGGAAAGCGGGAAGGGAGCTGGAGCATTCGGGTCAACAAACAGTGGCGCATTGTTTTCCAGTGGGGAATTGATGGCCCGGAAGGAGTTGAGCTAAGTGACTATCACTCGTGACACCGGACGCTCTCAAAGCCTTCGAGAGCCCTTTGTTCCTGGGCGACCTGTGTCGCCAGGAGAGGTTTTGCACGAGGAGTTTCTTGTGGAGCTCGGGATAAACCAGCGCGCTCTAGCGCTAGCGATTGATGTGCCACCGATTCGCATCAGTGAGATTGTGAGAGGGAAGAGGGCAATTACCGCGGACACGGCGATGCGGCTTGCCGCATTCTTTGGAACGAGTCCCGAGTTTTGGCTCCACCTGCAGTCCCAGTGGGAGCTCTCTAAGTTGCGTGAGGTCCGTGCCGGAGACTACGCATTCATCACAAGGGTGACCAAGACATCGATCTAACCCCACTGCTATCCTGGGGCTTTCCGAGGGCCTGTAGCGCAGTTGGTAGCGCGCTTCGTTCGCAATGAAGAGGTCACGGGTTCGATTCCCGTCAGGTCCACGGTTGAAAATAGCCTGGTAGCCGTCAAAACCCTGTAAACGCCTGCCTATCGGCCGGTGCAACTTGCCCGATTCGTACCCAGGCTCCTCGGCTGTGACGATTGCGGAACCCAATAAGGCGGCTAGGTTTGAGAATGTGAGCTCAAGAAACTATTGGTTACCGGGATTGTTGGTATCACTTGGATTCGGCCTCATGGCCTATTTCGTGATTGTGGGAAGTTACGTTGACGAGTCCGGGTATTTGGTTGAGGAGTTCTGGGCCTGGGGGCTCGGGGTCGCTTGTGTTGGGCTCGGAACCATATGGGCGATTGTCACAAAGGTGACCTCGTCGATTTCTCAGAGATTGCGAAAGTAGAACCTTCTGGCAGGTAACTGACTCCACCCTGTTCGCGTCAGTTCGCCCGCCTGTGGTTGTCGCATGGTGGGACTCCCCTGGAATGGAAGAACCGCTGAGACACCCATAGATACAGTGGCTTTATGCGAAAAGCACTCTTTGCAACAGCACTAGTGATTATCGCCTTGTTGATTTTCCAGGCTTGTGGTCCAGGTTCAGATTCTGCCAAGTCGCGAAAGATAATAGAGGAAGTAGTCGCGACGCCTCCTCTTGGGTATTCATCTGGAGAAGTTGAGGGTGGAAATTGGCTCAGTACGGCGGGGAATCAACAGAACTTTCAAGTCTGGTTCCAGAAATCGTTGACTACAGAATCCGTCGATGCCGAATGTAGTTACCTAATTGACTGGGCTACTGCATTAGGAGCAACGGGGTTTAGGGATGGCCAAGCAGACGGAAGTCTTCCGGTAATTGTGATGTCAGGAAATGAAGATCAAGCCCAGCAAACATGCGTTGAGGTCTTATCGATAGGCATAGATTCAGGAAATGAGTCTGGAAGCGCAGTGTGGCAGATTTTTGGCAGCTACCACAGTGATGGCGCCCCCATTGGCGATTTTTACATTGACTTAAATCAGTCGTACGATCAAGAGCCGGGCAAAATGGAGCTAACACACAATGTGAATATGGTTTTTTTCACGATGCTTGGTGTGACGCCATAGATTGTGGTTCAACCGCTGGGCGAAGCGCAGCTTTGTCCACTAGGACCAGCGTCATCATCACAGCAAAAGAGCCGTCGCGACCGATAGCAGCGTGTCAGACAGTGTGGGCACTTAGGGTGAGCAAGCTCTGAGAGTGCGTCCATAGTGTGGAGGTCAGGTCCTGCTGGTGGGCCCTAGAGGAGCCCCTGGAAATCTGTGGATAAGTTTCCGGATTCTGTTGCTTAGGCTTACCAGAGGATTACTCCTGGACTTGGAACCTCTACAAGCCCCAAAAATAAGCGGAAGTAGAGCCATAGACCTACTCGTTCGCAATTGAAGAGGCCACGGGTTCGAATCCCGTCAGGTCCACCAGGAAAGAGGCGCTGGGCTGGCGGGTGTTGCTCTGGGCGATGAAGGATGAACCCACCCTCAGAAGATGCCTGTGGGGCGTGAGATGCCCTCGCTGGAAGGAAGGGCGGCAAACCGCCCCAACTCACACACACCGAGCCAGATGGCCCTGCGGTCCTGGAGGGAGGGGCAGAGGGTCTGGCCCCTCTGCCCCCACCCCGCAGGTCTTGGGGTTAGGGTTTCTTAGCCCTGAAACGCTGGGCGAATCTTCACTTGGGTAGCCACACCATCGAGCGTGTCCCGCAGGTCACGCGTGCTTGCGCAACCGGGCAATCTGGCTTGCGGCAATCAGTGAGAACGTGATGTCCCGGCCCCTGATCGAGTCACCAATCGGCGGCTATAGATAATCAAAGCGAGGCCACCAAAAATTGTGATGATGGCCCACCACGGGACGGAGGAACTTCTCACACCGGTGTCAGCGAGCGCCGAAATATCCCCGCACGCCCCCGCAGATGGCAAACCCACCACGTTCTGTGAAACAGAGGTGATCACACCACCAGCACCAACCCCAACAACAACATGCAAGGCCAACACTTCCCCCGAGGGAAGAACCACCCGATACACCACGGTGGAGGAACCAGGGGCGAGCCCTGCAGGCAGTGCAACAGTCCGCTCGAACGCCCGCGTGTTTGGAACTTGGTCGAACAGCTTCACCTCAGGGGCACACAAAGACACCGTCGCTACAGAGCCATCCGGAATATTCAACCCGGATACGCCAACAACGGCACCCTCCGACGGTTGCCCCGCAAGCCCCCTAAAGTCAAGAGCAATCCGAGGACCCGCGGGCAACTCAGCACCGGCACCGCCGACTGCATCTACAGTGGGGGCCAGGAGGTAGGACAGAGTGAAGGTTGTTGATTGACCAGCACCTAGGGAATCGATCTTGATAGCTAGATTTATGCCTGCATCGCCTGTAGCAGAGCTACCAACCGTCCCAATAAAGAGCGGTGCTGTAGCCGCCCACACGGACGCAGGATCAAAGTCGCCGCTAAACCCGGAAAATATTCGGGCAACACGAGACCGAGGGTCCGTCGAATCAAGAGAAATCTGCGAGCCTCGCGTGAACGCGGCAGAAACTCGGGACGATGAGCCCCCCTCAGAAATTTGCGACACAATGGTATTGGTGGATTGATACATGGCGGGAACCGGTAGCTGAGCATCGTCTGGGTCTAGTCCTCTGCCGTAATAGATGTTCGTCATTTCGCTCGTTGTGGCGTTCGTGAGCATAACCTCAACGTCAACTCTCTGGCCTGCCTGTGGCACGGAATAAGTCTTCACGATATTCAAACCTTCCCAAGTAGCAGTGCTGGCCCAACGCACTGTGTTGTTGCCGGAGGTGCCAGTGGCGTCCGTGACGGGAAGCCAGAAGCCCGGAATATCGGTGTCCACGTCGGTGTTATTACCCACAACAGAACCAACCTTCAACGCCCAAGCCTCGACCGGTGTGCCGGGGAGGAAGAAATCCCCGTCCACTAAACCAGCTGCACTAGCCGCGGACCAACTCGGTTGTGCGGTATCCCTGACCGCGACAAAACCTATCCCGGTGACACCCTGAGGATGAAATCCACCCGGGGCCGTACCAGCACTTCCAAAACTCCCGTTCTCCTTCAAGCCAGCCTCGACATACATCCCCGCCAAAAAAACATCAGTGCCTACTTTGACCGATGTCGCCTCATCAGAAGTGGCCCAAGCAGGCTGTTCCGAAGTACCGATAACGCCTACCACAAGGGCGAAAGTCAACAACCCAAAACCCAGATGCCTCAGCACAAGATCCCCAATCCCTTACTGTTCTGTGACGAAAACAAGATAACCAATTAGCATTGGAATTAAATATTATTATTATTCAATCTGTCAAGTCCGTTTCGAGAAAAGGTGTTGCGCGACTGCAGCGACCAGCCCCCTGTCCCCACTCAGGGAGAGAGCGAGAACAGGGACACAACGATTAAAGCTGTCGTCCGCGATCGCTCCGAATGGACGTGATTGTCTCTTCTAAAGCGAAACGGAAGATGGCCTCTTGTCGCTCCAAAATCTCTGGAATTTGGGACTCCAGTGTGGGGCCGCGCCCCACCCACACCATCATGCCGAGGGTCGTCCAGCCCGCCATAGTTGATCTGGCAATTGCAAGCTTGTCTGCGAGAAGCTCTGCACGTGGATAGTTTGTGATATCAAAATCGTTGGGCGAGACGTACCCTTCGCGAATATCCAGGGTGAGCTGGGCGAGTCTTGCTACGTTGAGTTCGAAATGCGGTCGCGTGATGTGCCCGAATTTCTCTTGAAGTATCTGTGAAGCCATGCGAGCCGAAAACGGGTAGTTGAAGATTGCCCCCCATCCCGGGTTGCGGCGCGCCCAATCCATTTGCGCCATGACATATGCACGGAATCTGTCTTCTGGATTACTTGGAGCCTGCCTCGCGGCCTCACCGAGCCCGTTGACATAGTCAACGTAAACTTCCGAAGCGGCCTTCGCAATCAATCCGTTCCAGGACCCAAAGTTGTAGTTGATTGACGCATACTTCACGCCAATCGAGTCACACACGACGCGGCCACTGCTGTCCGTGGGACCCCGCTCAGCAACGAGCTTAATCGTGGCGTCAACTAGAAGTTCGGCCACTGGAATGGGGAAATCGTCGCGCTTTGGGCGACCCGGTGGACGCACGGGGAACTCCGAATAAAATGATGTCACGATTTCATTATTATAGGGACCGCGATGGTCAGTCCAGTTGCAGTGCTGGCCCGTTAACGATTCTCCGGCCGAGCCCCGGAAATCCGGGGATAAACCCCCAGATTCTGCCGTTTAGGCTTACTAGAGGATTACTCCTGGACTTCGAACCGCCAAAAGCCTGCCAATAAGGGGAAGTAGAGCCACAGAGCTACTCGTTCGCAATTGAAGAGGCCACGGGTTCGAATCCCGTCAGGTCCACAATTTCCCGACGAAATGCTCGTTAGAAAGCCGACCAAATGTAAGATAGGCGACTGCCCAGCTGTTCACTGGGCAGCTGAATTACCGCCGAAAGGCGGGGAGCGCGAGGTTGACCTCGTTGGCGAGGATGCCGAGCGTGGCTGTGTTGCTAGTGAAGTCACACTCTCCGACACCGTGACCGATCACGATGTGCGGCACCTTCTGTGGCTGAAGGATAAGTTGGGGCCCAGGCTCAAGGACGCCATTGTTGTGAACACGGGAAACTTTGCCTATCGGCGCAGGGACGGAATAGGCGTTGTGCCCTTCGCGCTGCTTGGCCCTTAGGGCGTAGCTGCGTCACTGGTGCTTCGGTTACCATGCCCCGGTTACCAGGGCATGGGCAGACCCCGAAGGGGCTCAGCATCATCGGGCACAGCCGGCAGGGGTTTCTGCCCGGCCCGAATGCAGATCCACTTGAGGTTGGTGGGGCTCTCGGGGAGAGCACGCCAGGTCCGCATGACGCCTGGGCTCACCTGAACAACGGTTCCGGCTCTCACATCGACGACTTCGGAGTCGAGGCCCATTTGACCCTCCCCCTCCAGGAAGACATAGACCTCTTCGAGAATTGAGTGCACGTGCCAATACCCGACTTCTTCTCCTGGCTCATAAGAGTTGGCAGTGAGGCCAATGACATCACCGGTGGTCTCGTGATCTACTACCCGTCGACCTGACCGGGTGGTGTCGGGGCGAAAGCCGCCGACATAGTCCCGCCAGGAGCCAAGTGGACCAAGTTCGGTGACGCTAAAGCTACTCATGGTCTTTTACTGTAGTCGGGGCGCAGGCTCACCGGTAAACGTCCCTGCGATGGCCAACCGCCAGAACCATGACGGTGATTGTGCTGTCATTCACCGAGTAGATGATGCGGTAGTCGCCCACTCTCACTCGGTAAGCCAGGCGGTTGGTGAGTTTCCTGGCTGCCGGCGGATAGGGGTTCCTAGCCAAAAGTTCGATCGCGCCCGTAATGCGGGCGCGATGGTGCTGGTCTAGTGCCACGAGGGCCCGGCTGGCCTTCTTCTCAATGACCACCCGGTAGGGGGTCACGACAGTCCGAGTTCCTTTTTTACCTCGTCCCAGGGAATCATCTCGCCGGAGATTGCCTCATCGAAGGCAGCTTCATCGGCCTGGTCTTCCAGCGCCTCCATTGCTCGGTCAAACATCGTGGGGGAGACCATAACCGCCACCCTGCGGCCGTGGCGGATTATTTCCACAGGCTCGGTAGCGCTCTCGTGGATGACTGCAGCCAGGTTGTCGCGAATATCACTAATGCTGTGTTGGGCCATGGAATGATTGTACGAAACTTTATGATTTTCGTACACAACTCCTAGCTCTGTGGTCTACGCCCGAGCGTCGTTGATGTGGGGAAGGGCTAGGGCCAAGAGTTTTTGATCCGCGGTTTCCAAAGTGAGATTGTGGGTTGCGGCCTGGGCCACGAGAATCCGGTCGAAGGGGTCGTGGTTGGCGAGCCCGGCAAATCGTCCGATTGCCTGCGCGCTAGCGGCATCGACGGGTAGTTCCTGTAGCCCTCCAGCGGTCAGCTTTCCCGCGATATCTGGAAGTTGCGGGAGGGTGTTGCGCTGTGCCTTAATGGCCAGCTCCACAAAGGAAATTGCCGAGAAGTAGGTTGGGCGGTCCGAGTCGACCAGGTTTCTGACCCGCTGGCTAAGGTCGGGCATTCCGCGCACCAACCACACAAGCACGTGGGTGTCGAGGAGAACGCCTTTGGGGGGTCTCACAGCTTCCAGAGTTTTGCCATATCGCGGTCAGACGCTTCCCACTGCTCGTCAGTGATTTCTGGGATGACGTCCTTCAAAGCGCCAAAAATGCCTTTGCGAGCTGGAGCCTCGTAGGGAACGATCTTCGCGACCGGCTTTCCTGCTCGGGCGATGATGATCTCATCGCCCTCGTGAGCTTGAAAAACAAGCTTGGACAAGTTGGATTTTGCGTCGTGCATGTTAACGATGTGGGTCATGGGCATGACAATATCTTACCTAGGTTGGCTAAGTAATGCACTTATCCCCATAGTGTGACCGTTACTGCTTGCCCACAGATATCGCAACGTTCGCACCTAGTCATCCACCGCTCCACCAGACTGGATCAATGACAAGTAGTATAAAGAGTATGAAGTTTAGTGCGAACATTCCCGATGACTATCTTGAGTTCCTGGACCAGCAGGTTGACCAGGGGCACTACCGGTCACGCTCTGCCGCGCTCACGGACGCCATTGCTCTATGGCGCACTTTCAGGCTGACGAGCTCCTACACGGAGGCGTTTGCCTCGGTCGACCCCATCTGGGATTTGGCGGTTGCGGACGGCCTCGAGGACGAGCACGGGCTGTGATGTTCGTTCGCGGTTCAGTCGTGTGGGCAGACTTCGGTCAGGCCGTCGGTAGTGAGGCATCGAGGCGTCGCCCCGCCATCGTGGTCTCCAATAACGGTGCAAACCTCTCTGCGTGGCAGGGCGGCCAGGGCGTCGTCACCATCGTCCCCCTCACCTCGGCCTCCAGGCGTCGTTATGCCTTCCAGGTTTCCATTCCGGCGGTGCAGTCTGGTCTAACCAAAGACAGCATCGCCCAGGCGGAGCAGGTTCGATCCCTCGATGTCCGACGTATCGCACCGACCTCAGCCGTCCTAGGCGAGTCACTCATGGGTGAGATTTCTCGTGCGCTCGGGCTGCATCTGGGGCTTCACTAGCTCCGCACCGCAGTCAGTGAGGCACTGCAAGAGCTCGACCCGGCTTTCTCGAAGATGATTGTCGACCGGCTCGCCAAGATGGGGATGTCTGCAAAGAAGGCCTAGGAACTGACACATTTCGTCATCTTCCCCGCGCCCTGGTCCGTAACTTCGTTATGGTTCCTGGAGCAGAGGGGGCGCCATGTCAGAGGCACCAAACTACGGCTTTGCCACGCGTGCGATCCATGTGGGGTCCCCGAACCCTCTGACCGGCGCCATCATCCCGTCCATTGATCTCTCGGTCACGTTCGAAGTCGACGAACCGGGTAATCCGAGCACCGGGTATGAGTACTCGCGGGTCGGCAACCCG
>CAEZTM010000020.1_pt1 | contig 18418 bp, 23 predicted proteins | sample 7264211 | NCBI WGS metagenome assembly CAEZTM01 (sample SAMEA6813804, study PRJEB35770) | uncultured Actinomycetes bacterium | biome: Freshwater; feature: Freshwater reservoir; material: water | place: Czech Republic | collected 2017-08-18 | depth 0.5m m | reverse complement strand
TTAGTCGGTTTTGGAGTTGAGGCCTTTGGTCTTTCGTCCACCTATCTCTTCCTAGCTGCAACCATGCTCATAGTTTCAGCTTTGGCACTTGTTTCAAGGCCAATCCGAACCGAAAGCTAATTGATCGCTGCCTGATGTGTTTTGGTTAAGAACTGCACAAGTAGCAAAAACTCCCTCAATAAACGCCCCTACTGAGGCTCTAAATCAAGGGAGTTGCTGGCGGAGAATGGGGGATTCGAACACCCCCACGCCTCTCCGAAGACTGCGTGCTCAGCGCTGACGTCAGAGAGCCGGTTCCCAGTTAAACGAACGTGGGCCCCGGGTTTCCCCGGGGCCCACGTTGTTACCTCAGTTGAGGTGACTCACTACTTAGCCTGCGAAAGGCTCGTAGGTGTTGTCCTCAAGGTAGATGTACTTACCGATGCTGGCTTCGGTCGGGTCGCCCACCTCGTTGAAGGTGATAGGACCGGACACGCCGTCATAGTCGGCAACGCCACCGGCGTTGATGATGGCAGCACACTCAGCAAAGCTGAAGCACTTCTCGCCATCACCGGAGCCACCAGAAACTTCCTGGAGCTTGCCAGCGACAGTAGGACCATCGGTTGCACCTGCAGCAAGAGCTGCAAGGGCGAGGAGTACGACTGCGTCGTAAGCCTCAGCACCGTAGGCGAAGACACCCTCGAGGTCTGCGTTGCCGTCGGCAACCCAGCTCTCGTTCATGCGAGTGGTGAAGTCACCGATCGCGTTGGTGTCGAGACCAGGAAGGGTTCCCTTCGCGCCGGTCATGGTGCCAGCGTCGAAGTCTTCGCTGAAGTTGGCGAGGTTACCGTCGACCATGTAGATCTGGTCGGAGGGGTACTGGCTCAACAGCTCAGGAATGATGGTCTTGGCCTCTTCGAATGTGATGAGGACAATGGCGTCGGGGTCAACTGCGAGCACCTCGTTGATCTGAGAGGTGAAGTTGGTGTCTCCCGTGTTGTAGGTCGGTGCTGCGAGCACAGAACCACCGGCAGCCTCGAAGGCCTCCGTGGTGAACTGAGCAAGACCGGTGCCGTAGGAGTCGTTCAGAACGATCATTGCGATGTTCTGGTGACCGTCTTCAGCGAGCCAGTTTCCGAGCACCTCACCCTGAAGGACGTCAGAAGGCGCGGTGCGCCAGTACAGACCGTTGTCCTCGTAGGTGGTGAATGCGGCCGAGGTGTTTGCAGGAGAGAACTGAATTACGTCCGCTGCGATGACCTGGTCGATGAACTGAAGGGAGGTACCAGACGATGCGGCACCCAAGATTGCAGAAACGCCTGCATTCAGCAGACGAGGAATCTCGGTTTCATATGCCTTGTTGTCGGTGTCTCCAGAGTCGCCCCACTCAACCTCAACGGTGATGCCTGCGGCAGCCTCGTTGACGTCCTTGATGGCGAGTGCAACACCGGCCTCTTCGGGGGGTCCGAGGAATGCAAGGTTACCGGTCTGCGGAAGTGCGGTACCGATCTTGAGGGTCAACGCCTCAACAACAGCGGCCTCATCGGTCGCCTCATCGGTAGCTCCATCAGCGGCACAGCCGCTGAGCACTAGCGCGGAGGCTGCGAGAATGGCAACGCCACTCCCAACCTTCGAAAATACGCTCATGATGCTCCTTATAGTTACTTGGTGTAAAGAAAGTGGCCATGCGGAACACAGCCACAAGTAACTAACTTAGGCCCAGATTGTGCCTAGGACAAGCCAATTTGATTACATCCGTGTAACGTGGCGAAACTTAATTGCCAGCCAATCAGAGCCGAAAACGGCCTAATTTGGCGGAAAATGAATCCGATTCCGGCGGTTTCCCAGTGCGTCGATACTCAGCACAATCAGAGCGCACCAGACAATTCCAAATCCAATCCAGCGCTCGACGGGCATTTCCTCCCCCATCACTACGGCGCCAAACAGGAACTGCAGAACCGGGGCTAGATACTGCATAAGACCGAGCACTGACAGGGGCAGGCGTCGCACCGCAGCGCCAAAGAACAGGAGTGGAATCGACGTGACCGCCCCAGCCGACAGAAGCAGCACAGTGTGCCATACCCCGAGGGTCCCGATCGTTAGCCCCGAACCCAGCCCCACCCACACCAGCAGGGCGATCGCGAGCGGTGTCAGCCACAGAGTTTCTAAGCTCAGACTGTCGATTGCCTTGACACCTGGTCCCATGCGGTTTTTGACAAAACCATAGAAACCGAAGGAAAACGCCAGGGTCAGAGCGATAAAGGGAAACGCTCCATACCCAATGGCCAACACGACCACGGCGACCACAGCGAGACCCAGCGCGACCCACTGGAGTGGGCGCAAGGTCTCTTTCAACACAATGACGCCAAGACCCACTGTGACCAAGGGGTTGATGAAATAGCCCAGTGCAGCTTCGACGATGAAAGCGTTCAGGGAGGCATAGACATAGACGCCCCAGTTGATGAGGATAAACAGTGCCGCCAGCGCGCTCCAGCCCACCATCGCCCTGCCGGCCAGGAGGCCAAAGGTCACTCTGGCTCTGCGCATCACGACGAGAATCACCGCGCAGAAGATCAAGGAAAGCGCGATGCGCCAGCCGACGATCTCCACCGCACCGCTTGGCCGCAGGGCAACAAAATACACGGGCAGAAAACCCCAGAGGCCGTAGGCGGCTACCGCAGAGAGCAACCCGTCATGTCGTTGCTTCGCCTCTCCCACCGGCCCAGGCTATACCCGGCCAGACAACGAAGAAGGCCCACACGATGTGTGGGCCTTCTTGTAATGACTAGTAAATCGCGGTTAACGCTCCACAATGGCCAGAACGTCGCGAGCTGACAGGACGAGGTACTCGTCGTTGCCAAACTTCACTTCGGTTCCGCCGTACTTGGAGTACAGAACACGATTGCCCACAGCAACGTCCATAGGGACGCGGTTGCCGTTGTCGTCAAAGCGACCTGGGCCCACTGCGACTACTTCACCTTCCTGAGGCTTTTCTTTCGCGGTGTCAGGAATGACCAGGCCAGAAGCAGTGGTCTGTTCTGCTTCAACCTGCTTGATCACGATGCGATCTTCGAGCGGCTTGATGGAGACCGACACGGTTGACCTCTTTCTGAGACTATTCGTTAGCACACTCACTATCCGAGTGCTAACCCAACTGTAGCGAACCCATTAGCACTCGCGCAATACGAGTGCCAGGTCGTGTCGTGCTGAGAGAATACAGGTGTGGATAACCCAGAGTTAGCGGCGCTACTCACGCCGGAGGCGCTACGGCTTCTGGATGAGACACCGACACCTGCCACCAACGACGATGTCCTCGCCACGATCAACCGACTGCGAAAAGCCTCCCACCCCATCGAGCGCGTCCACGCGGTGATGAATCAGCTGTCCTTGAGGGCTAAGGCTCGAGACAAGTTTGGCGATTTTGCCCCGCGCATGCTCTTCACCAAGGAAGGCCTCGAGCAAGCGACTCGACTCGATGTCGCAAGCCATCACGCGGGGCGATTCCGGGCCGCTGGAATCACCTCCATCATCGACGCAGGATGCGGTATTGGCGCTGATTCCCTGGCGTTTGCTGGTCTCGGAATACAGGTGACTGCCATCGAGCGAGACACCGCAACAGCGGCGCTCGCGACATACAACTTGGCTCCCTTCGCCGAGGCAACGGTCATCAACGGCGATGTGAGGGAGTTAGACCTCTCTGGAGCACAGGCCCTCTGGATCGATCCAGCTCGCAGGGAGGGCGCCACCAGATTCCACAACCCAGAGGATTGGTCGCCCTCTCTGGACTGGGTGTTTGAGATGGCCACCCAACGCCCGACTGGAATCAAACTTGCGCCTGGCATGGACCGCGACCTCATTCCAGAGCGGGTGGAGGCTCAGTGGGTCTCCCGCCAGGGGACAGTTGTCGAGATGGTCCTCTGGAGTGGCGTGGTGAAGCGCGAAGGCGTCACGAGAAGCGCTCTGGTGATATCTCACTCAGGCAGCGCTGAAATGGTCGCTAGTGCTGACTCGCCGGACGCGGAAGTGGGAGACCTTCACGAGTATCTCTATGAACCAGACGGTGCAATCATCAGAGCGCGCTTGATTGGCGATCTTGCGCGCTCGTTCGATGCGACCATGATTGATGCAAGCATCGCCTACGTTAGCTCTGCCACCGCGCATCAGAGCCCCCTTATGCAGGGCTTCCAGGTCATAGAACAGGTCCCCTACAGCCCAAAAAACGTGAAGGCCCTGATTGCTGGGGCGAACCTATCGTCCCTAGAAATCAAGAAACGGGGGATTGATATCGATCCCGCAGAGCTGCGAAAGACCCTGCCGCTCTCAGGCTCTGGCGCGGCAACCCTGATTCTCACCCGCGTCAAAGGTCACAAAACAGCGCTTCTCACGAAGCGCCTCGGCTCAGTCGCTGAGGATGTAGCCGGCGCTGACGAGGAACGCGAAGACAATGGGCAAGGCCACGAAAACTAGAACAGCTGTGCCAACGACCAGCGCGATGTAGCTCAGCGCCAAGCCCACCTGTGAGAGCGACATGCTCTGTGGCTCTCTGTGCTTTGCGATGTGGCCAAGCACAATCGACAGGATGGCGGGAATAACCCCAATCCCAAAAACAGGCGCGAGGGCAAGGCTGACAATCCCCGACCAGAGAGAAACCTTGCTCCAGGAGACACCGGAACTACCCGAGGACTTCTTACGAAGCGCGGCCCGTGTCTGTCCGGACACCTCACGAGCCCGAAGCCCAGCAATCGGGTAGTGACTGGGAACTCCTGTGTCCCGCTGCTCGTCCATTGGGCTAACCCTCCCGTGAAACGCGACTCATAGTGTGTTCTCATACTGTGACACGTCCAACCCCGATGTAGTCACATTTGGACCAGTGACGCCGGCATGGTCGAATCCACAGCGCTATCCAGCGCTGAGGGAGCGAAGCCCTTCATGATGCGCTCTGCGCCAATCGCAGCAATCATGGCGCCGTTGTCTGTGCAGAGCGACAGCGGCGGTATACGAAGTTCGACGTCGGCTTCCTGGCAACGCTCTTCGGCAAGCGCCCGGACCCTCGAATTCGCGGCAACACCGCCGCCGAGAAGCAACCTCGGCACTCCGTGTTCCTTACACGCGGCTAAGGCCTTCGAGACCAACACATCAGCCACCGCCTCCTGGAAGGATGCGGCGATGGAGGCGACCTCCACGGGCTCCCCCGCGTGATTCTTTGCCTCCACAAAGCGCGCAACCGCAGTCTTGAGTCCAGAAAAGGAGAAGTTATAGCGGTGGTGTTCCTGATCCTTGTGTTGGGTGAGAGCACGGGGGAAGCGGAAGTAGGTGGGATCGCCGTCTTTGGCTACCCGGTCGATGTGAGGTCCGCCGGGGTAGGGGAGGCCTAGAACCCTGGCGACCTTGTCGAAGGCTTCGCCGGCGGCATCATCGATGGTCTCACCGAGCATCACGACGTCGGAGACTAGATCGTTGACCAGGAGGAGCGAGGTGTGACCTCCGGAGACCAACAGGGCGATGGTGGGTGTCACGAGAGTGTCTTCGGTATCCCGAAGAACCTCGACGCCCACGTGACCGACCAGATGGTTCACCGCATAGAGGGGAATATCAAGGCTCACGGCCAGAGCTTTGGCTGCCCCGACCCCCACCATCAATGCTCCAGCAAGACCCGGCCCCGTGGTGACGGCAATCGCGTCGAGGTCAGCGAAGCTCACACCCGCTGTCTCTAGGGCCTCGGTCACGACCGAGGGCAGCGCCTCGAGGTGTGCCCGTGCGGCCACCTCTGGCACAACTCCTCCGTATCTAGCGTGCTCGTCCATGGAGGAGGCGACAATGTTGGCCAAGAGGGTGTTGCCGCGAACAATTCCAACACCGGTCTCATCACAGCTGGTCTCAATTCCCAGCACCAGGGGTTCAGTCATCCCCAAGAGCCCATCCAGGCTGTGGCGCACCAAGGCCGAGCGTCATCACAATGGCGTCCACGCCATCTGGTTGGTAGTACCCGGCACGACGGTCAATCTCGTAAAAACCGAGGCTTTGATATAGCCCACGGGCTTGGTCATTATCTGCTCGCACCTCAAGAAAAACCGAGCTCACCAAGCGCTGGCGTGCTTCGACAAGCAGGGCTTCGACCAGTAATCGTCCAAGTCCCCTCCCTCGGTGCTCGGGCGCAACAGCAACCGTCTGAATGTCGCCATCGCCGCCTCGATGGTCTGCGCGTAATCCGGCATAGCCGACAATCGGATCATCGCCATCTGGCCTCGCAACAAGGTAGTAACTAGCTGGATGGGATAGCTCAGCGACCATCACCTCTGGCGACCAGGCATCCGTGCCAAACATTGCCGCTTCCCACGAAATCATCTCGGGAAGGTCTTCCAATACAGCGCGCGAGAGCAGATAGGTCATGGCTTCACCGTCACATCGGGTGCTCTCAAATACATCGGCTGCGGCTCGGGCAGAGAGAGCCCCTCAGCTAGTGCATGGAGTGCGACCAGGGCCAACACAGAGGCATCAATACTGAGGCCTTCGATGCGTGGCAGGGCGGCTGCATCGCCTAGCGCTTCGTCGACCAGTGCCGGAGTTGATAGTTCGGGGCCGCGCACGCGGCGCAGCGGAGCGCTCGGTGAATACACCGAGAAGGCGACTTCGCCACGGCGAGCGTCCGTGATCACGACGGTGTCGGTGTCGACTGCCCACCCCAGGGCATCGTGGCTCACCACGGGATAGAGCGGCAGGTTCCTGGACAGAGCGAAAGCCTGTGCGCCTGCCATCCCCACGCGCAGGCCCGTGAAGGCGCCCGGACCAATTCCCATAGCAACGCCGGTGATGTGCCCGGACGTGACGCCGGCCTGCTCAAGAGCACCCGCGAGCAGCACTCCGAGCAGTTCAGCGTGAGCACGGGGGTTATCGCTCTCACGGTGTGCAAGGACGTGACCCTCGGGCGATACCACCGCCACCGAGGTGCCCATCGATGAATCAATCGCGAGAATCACGAGAAATCTCCCGCCGCTGCGATATGCCGGTCATAGTTCTTGGCGTTAGCGCCATGAGCAGTGAGGCTCACCTGGCGAGGCTCGTCGGAGTCGATATCGACAAGCTCTGTGGCGACCGGGCGCTCCACCACAATCTCGAGCCACGAATCAGATAGCGCACTCGCGAAGGGGGCGGCCCACTCGGCAAGGATAATGCTCGAGTCGGAATCAACATCGAGATCCGCCATCTCCGCTAGCGAGCCAATGCGGTACGCGTCAATGTGAACTACCGGTGGTTCGCCCGGCGTGCTTGGCTGATGTGTTCTCGCCACAACGAAAGTCGGGCTCGACATCGGGGTCGTCAACTGCAACGCTCGTCCAAATCCCCGGGCAAAGGTGGTTTTCCCGGCGCCGAGCTCACCGGTCAGAACGATCACGTCGCCGGCTTTCGCAACCAGGGCTAATGATTCGCCGAAGCGTTCCATAGCCTCGCTGGTGGGAATCTCCAGCTTCATCGCTCGATTACCCGAGGAACCCTGGGGCCAACACGGGTGATCATCTCGTAGCCAATGGTTCCAGCCGCTTCGGCCCATTCCTCAACGCTCGGGTGTCCCTCGGCTGGGTCACCCCAGAGCACACACCAGTCGCCCTCTCTCACACCATGATCCCCAACATCAACGCTGAATTGGTCCATCGATACCCGACCGGAGACGCTAAAGCGCCGACCACCTATGACAACCGGTCCAGCGGAGGATGCGTGGCGCGGAACACCATCGGCATATCCCAGTGGCACCAGCGCCAGGGTCGCTTCGCCAGTCGTTCGGTAGGTGTGGCCATAGCCCACGCCGTGACCACTGGACACCCGCTTGGTCAACACAACCTGTCCACTAAATCGCATGGCAGGACGAAGCCCAAGCCCTGCAAAACGGCCGGCCACAGGAACCCCGTAGGCGGCAATGCCGATGCGCACCATGTCAGAGGCAAGCTCGGGTGAATTACTTGTGGCATTACTCGCAGAAATGTGACACAGCTCCGGATCTAACCCAGTTGCCCTCGCCTGATCACAGGCGAGGGCAAACGCTGCGCCTTGAAGGGCGTCAGCTTCAGCACTGGCCCCAGAGAGGTGGCTGAAAACACCGACTACCCGGACTTTTCCACCACCCTCCGCGGCGGCTGCCGCCTCACACAGCGCTGCCCACTGGTCTGGGGTGGCACCGCTTCGGCCAAGGCCAGTGTCAATTTTGAGGTGAACCCTGGCCACTGTTCCTGGGCTGACAGGGGTTCCTGGGCTGGCTTGGCTCACTACCTGGGCAAGCTGGCCTAGAGAGGACACCCCCACATCAATGCCGTTCTCTAGAGCCACAGAGAGGTCGTCGGTTGGCCCAAAAAGCCAGGACAGCACGGGCGCGGTAATACCTGCCTCTCGCAGTTCCAGGGCCTCATCAACATCAGCCGTGCCAAGCCAGTCGGCCCCGCCCTCGAGTGCTGCCCGGGCAGCGATCACGGCACCGTGGCCGTAGCCGCCGGCCTTGACGACCACAAGGGTCTTTGCAGCGGAGGTGGCCTGCCGAATGGCCTGGACGTTGTGGGCGATGGCCTGTGGCCTAATCAGCGCTTCCCTCATGGAGCTGCTCACGTGCGAGACTCGCCATCGACGACAACAAAGGCGATGGCCATGCCGCCATCATGAGACATCGAGAGGTGAGTGCTGGTTACCCCGGAGAGGGCCGCCCGCTTGGCGACACCACCGGAAAGGACGAGCTTCGGTTGCTGACCGCGCTCGCCAGTAACTTGAATGTCGTGCCAGGAGAAACCTGAGATATTGCCACCAAGCGCCTTCAGTGTGGCCTCTTTGGCGGCGAATCTGGCAGCGAGCGACTGGCCAGCCAAGTCCTGGGGTTGCGTGTCCACTGGGCCAAAGAGTCGCTGTCGGAGAGCTGGTGTTCTCTCTAGGGCGCGAGTAAAGCGCTCGATATCCACTATGTCCACGCCCACACCCAAAACGGTCATCCCTGCGCTCCGCGAACTACTCCACGGTCACAGATTTTGCGAGGTTGCGCGGTTGGTCAATATCGAGCCCCTTGGCTCCGGCAAGCTCCATGCCAAAAATGTGGAGGGGGACCACCGCGAGCAGTGGTTCCATGAACGTGGAGGTCAAGGGAATGGGAATCACTTCGTCAGCAAAGGGCAATACAGCCGCGTCACCCTGTTCCGCCAGAGCGATCACGCGAGCCCCGCGAGCGCGAATCTCCTGGATATTGGAGACGACCTTGCTGTGCAGGGACATCGGGTCTCTCGGGCTTGGCACAATCACAAAGACAATCTGGCCAGGCTCGATCAGGGCGATGGGCCCATGCTTGAGCTCACCGGCGGCGAACCCCTCGGCGTGGATATAGGCAAGCTCTTTGAGCTTCAGTGCGCCCTCGAGGGCGATCGGGTATCCCACGTGGCGGCCGAGATAGAGCACCGACCTCGTGTCGGCCATCCAGCGAGCAAGCTCCTGGATGCGAGGACCGGTCTTGACCATCTCCTCGAGCTGGCCGGGAAGTTTGTGAAGATCATCGGCAAGCGCAGCTGACTCCTTGGTACTGAGCAATCCCCTGGCTTGGCCCAAATACATGCCAAGCAAATAGCAGGCGACAACCTGGGCGAGGAACGCCTTCGTGGACGCAACTGCCACCTCGGGTCCCGCGTGGGTATAGAGCGCGGCACCGGATTCACGCGGAATGGTGGCCCCCTGGGTATTGCAAATCGAGAGGGTCTTGGCCCCGCGTTCTGCCGCGTAGCGAACGGCCATCAAGGTGTCCATCGTTTCACCAGACTGGCTAACCGAGACCACCAAGGTGTGCTCGTCAATAGCCGGCTCGCGGTAGCGGAACTCGTGGGAGAGCTCAACGCCAACGGGAATACCTGACCACTTCTCAATCGCATACAGACCGACCATCGAGGCGTAGGACGCGGTTCCACAGGCAACAAAAATGATGCGGTTGATGGCGCTGCCATCACCGATAAGCGCATCGAGCTCGGGCAGCGCGACTAGCCCGTCGTCCCCAAGGCGTCCCCGAAGCGTATTGGCCACGGCCTCTGGCTCCTCAGAGATTTCTTTCGCCATGAAGCTTGACCAACCACCCTTGTCGGCAGCGGAGGCATCCCAGTCAATATCAAAGGGCGCTGCCTCAACGGGTTCACCATCGAAGTTGATTACGCTCACCTCTGTGGAGCGCAAGGTGACAATCTGGTCTTGACCGAGCGCCATCGCCTTCTTCGTGTAGGCAACGAACGCTGCGACGTCAGAGCCGAGAAAGTTCTCTCCCTCGCCCAGGCCTACAACCAACGGTGAGTTACGCCTGGCGCCCACCACAACGCCTGGCTGATCCTGGTGGACGACCAACAGGGTGAAAGCTCCCTCCAGCCGGCTAACAACCTCTTGCATCGCCTTCGTGAGATCACCGTGCTCCCGGTAACTGCGGCCCACCATCAGTGCTGCCACCTCGGAATCGGTTTCGCTCAGAAACTCTTCACCCTCGGCAAGAAGCTCTTGTTTGAGCTCGTGGAAGTTTTCGATGATGCCGTTATGAATCAAAGCCAATTTGCCACCATCACCCAGGTGGGGGTGGGCGTTTTCGTCAGTCGGACCACCGTGGGTGGCCCACCGGGTGTGAGCAATGCCGGTGTGGCCCTCTGCCAGGGGGTTGTGGCCTAAATCGTCACTCAGAATTCCCAGTTTCCCCGAGCGCTTGTGAGAAACCAGGCCATTACCGGGGGTGACAATGGCGACACCGGCTGAGTCATAACCCCGGTATTCCAGACGCCTCAGACCGCCAAGAAGGACCTCAATAGAGGACCTTTCACCGACGTAACCGACAATTCCACACATGATGCGAGTCTAGGCGATGGGTGCCCAGAGAGTCGGCGCACTACCCTGGTGTGATGGCCCACGCGTCCACAGGTCTCGACAACGGTAGCCCGTTTGTCGACTACGACCGCGTTAGCTGGGCAGAACTCGCCCCTCGTTCGCCCCTACCGCTCACCCAGGATGACCTGGCGAGGGTCCGCTCGGCTGGCGACATGCTCGATGCCGAGGAGGTGACCGAGGTCTACCAACCACTGGCGAGACTGCTGGCTATCTATGTGGAGGGCGCACGCCACCTCCACTACATGACCCGCCAGTTCCTCGGTGATGACCTCCGCCACACCCCCTTCATCATCGGAATCGCCGGCAGCGTCGCCGTCGGGAAATCCACGACATCCCGGGTTCTGAAGACCTTGCTCGAGAGAAACCCCGACACCCCGAACGTCGCCCTCATCGCGACCGACGGTTTCTTACTGCCACTGGCAGAGCTCAAGAAAAGGGGACTCCTCGAGCGCAAAGGGTTCCCGGAAAGCTATGACCGCCGGGCCCTCCTGCGCTTTGTCTCGCGCATCAAGAGCGGGGTGTCACCCGTTGGCGCCCCGGTCTATTCACACCTGCTGTATGACCGAATTCCTGACCAAACAGACGAGATTTCCCACCCCGACATTGTGATCATCGAAGGACTGAACGTCTTGGCGCCACCGGCCACAAACTCCGCCCTTGCCGTGAGTGACCTCTTTGATTTCAGCATCTATGTCGATGCCAGAACCGCCGATATCGCGGCCTGGTATGAGGAACGCTTTCTCCACCTTCAACAAGGTGCCTTTAGTGACCCCCGCAGTTACTTTCATCGCTATGCGAGTCTGAGTGAGGCTGAGGCCCGCGCGGAAGCCAAGAGGCTCTGGAGCACCATCAACGAACCAAACCTGCGCGACAACATCGTGCCCACCAGGCCCCGTGCATCACTCGTGTTACAGAAAGACTCGGACCACCGAGTCAACAAGATTTCTCTGCGGCGTATTTAGATCGCCAGCTGAGCGCGAACCACATCAACAAGGCGATCGGCCATCTGATGGGCTGTGTGCTCATCGGCGGCCTCCACCATGACCCGAATGAGTGCTTCGGTGCCTGAGGGCCTCAGCAGCACTCGACCGCTGTCGCCAAGCTCGGCTTCGATCGCTGCGACCGCGGCCGAGACGAGCTCATCGCTGGAGAGACGAGAGCGATCAACACCGGACACGTTCTTCAACACCTGAGGGAAAACATCCATCACATCGGCTAGCTCGGCCAAGGATTTACCCGTGCGGGCAACTTCCCTGGCCAACTGGATGCCGGTCAAGATGCCATCACCGGTGGTCGAATACTTGCTCATGATGATGTGTCCTGATTGCTCACCACCCAGACTCGCACCCGAGGCGGCAAGCTCTTCGAGCACATAACGGTCACCAACAGCCGTTTCCTTCAGGGCAATGCCGTGGGTCTCCATTGCCTTGCGCAGCCCCAGATTCGACATCACTGTGGTGACCAAGGTGTCACCGACAAGGGTTCCAGCCTCCTTCATGGACACAGCGAGGATGGCCATGATGTGGTCGCCGTCAATCACACGACCGTGGTGATCGATGGCAAGAGTGCGATCAGCGTCGCCATCGTGAGCAATGCCAAAATCAGCGCCGAGAGAAACAACAGCTTCTTGAAGTGGCTCCAAGTGGGTAGATCCATAGCCGTCGTTGATATTCAACCCATCGGGCTCACTACCAATTAGGGTCACCGTCGCGCCCGCATCACGGAACACGCGAGGGGAAATACCCGACGCTGCGCCGTGGGCGCAGTCGACCACCACGTGAATTCCCTCGAGGCTGCGATCAAGAGTCCCGAGCAGGTGGAGGACATAGCGGTCCTCGGCATCGGCAAAGCGGGTAATGCGCCCCACGCCATCACCGGTGGGGGCGAGCGGTGGTTCAGACATCGCTGCCTCGATGCGGTCCTCGACCTCATCGGGCAGCTTGGTTCCGCCAAAGGAAAAGAACTTGATGCCGTTATCTGGTGCTGGATTGTGGGAGGCAGAGACCATCACGCCAAAGTCAAAGCCCCCTTCCTTCACCAGGAAGGCGGCCGCGGGAGTGGGAACAACACCGGCGTCGAAGACATCAATGCCCGAACTCGCTAAACCCGCCGACACCGCTGAGGCCAAAAACGCTCCCGAGACCCGGGGGTCTCGTGCCACAACAGCCCGGGGCCTGCGGCCCTCGGCTTTGAGTTCTTCCGCGTGACGACCCTTGGTGAGCACCACGGCAGCACCTTGGGACAGGCGAACGACGAGGTCCAGGGTGAGCTCGCCATTAGCGAGCCCTCGGACCCCATCGGTGCCAAATAAGCGACCCATCGGTCTGACCCGTCGTGGAAGCGATTAACGCTTCGAGTACTGAGGCGCCTTACGGGCTTTCTTGAGACCAGCCTTCTTACGCTCTTTCACGCGAGAATCCCGAGTAAGGAATCCAGACTTCTTGAGCGAGGGGCGGTTGTTCTCTTCATCGATGAGGTTCAGTGCGCGAGCGATACCCAAACGCAGTGCGCCAGCCTGGCCGGAGGGGCCACCACCGGTGATGCGTGCGACCACGTCGTAGCTGCCACCGAGGTCAAGGACCGTGAACGGGTCGTTGATCAGTTGCTGGTGGAGCTTGTTCGGAAAGTACGCCTCGAGCGTGCGACCGTTCACGGTGTAGTTTCCAGAACCTGGAACCAAGCGAACGCGGGCAATAGCCTGCTTGCGGCGGCCCACAGCGTTTCCACCCACGGTGAGGGCTGGGCGGGGCTTCTTCTCAACAACTGCATTGGCAGGAGTCTCGGTGGTGAAAGTTTCGGGGATTTCCACAGCTTCTGCGGTGTCCACGGTCTCTTCTGTCTTGTCCATTAGTGAGGTGTCCTTAGGGCTCTAGCGCTACTGCGCGATCTGGTCGAGAGAGTAGGGCTTGGGCAATTGAGCCTGGTGAGGGTGATCTGCACCCGCATAGACCTTGAGCTTGTCCATCTGGGCGCGGCCCAGGGTGTTCTTCGGAAGCATTCCACGAATCGCTTTTTCCACGGCGCGAACGGGGTTCTTCTCAAGAAGGTCCGCGTAGCTGGTGGCAGTCAGTCCACCCGGGAAACCCGAGTGGCGGTAGGCCATCTTCTGAGTCAACTTGGATCCGGTGAGTGCAACCTTCTCTGCGTTCACAATGATGACGTGGTCACCCATGTCCATGTGAGGGGCAAAGGTCGGCTTGTGCTTGCCGCGCAGAAGAGCGGCCGTGTGGGAGGCGAGGCGTCCCAAAACCACATCAGTGGCGTCGATAACCAGCCAGTTGCGCTGAACGTCAGCAGGCTTGGGTGAAAATGTGCGCGTCATGCCACATTCCTTTACGGTTCGAGGAGTTCGTGAATCCCGCTCCGGTGGGCGTTCTCCTGAGAGAACTACCCGGTGGAGGGCTCAACCAAGTACACAGTCGGCGACTGGCACCAGCCCCCAAGCCTAGAGGACATAAGCACAGGGGTCAATCTGGGTCAGCAGCCCTCTTGTTGCGCGTCAGCGCAGCGCGCTCCGCGAGTTCAGAATCCTCGGGGTAGGCAACGTGGACCAGTGCCAACCCGTGGGGGGGCATGATCACGAAGTCACTGGTCCTCTTCTTCGCCTCGCGAATGGCCAACACCTGGGCGATGGTGAGTTTTCCGCGCCCCACCGACACCGCGGCGCCCACCAGTGCGCGCACCATCGAGTGACAGAAGGCATCGGAGGTGATCGTGGCCACCATCACCCCGTCGTGGTCGCGGACCCACTCATAGGACTGAAGTTCACGAATCGTTGTCGCCCCCACCCGGGGACGACAAAATGCTGCCCAATCATGAAGGCCAACGAGTTGGCGCCCGAGCTCCACCATCGCCGGAAAATCGAAAGGATACGTGCTCTGCACCGTGAACGCACGGTGCAGAGGATTATTGACCGCCTGCGAATCAGCAATGCGGTATTGGTAGGTGCGCCACAGGGGTGAAAACCTGGCGTCGAAGCCCTCAGGAGCCAAGGAAATCCGGTTGATGGTGATGGGTTCCTGGCGCAGAGCGCCCTGAACCTTCTTGCCAAGGTTCGCAAGCCCCGCGCTGGTGAGTTCAACCCCTTCGGGCAGATCGAAATGACACACTTGCCCGAGCGCGTGAACACCAGCATCAGTGCGGCCAGCCACCACGGTGCGCACCAGAGAACGATCAATCCGAAGAGTCGTAGCAAGAGCCTGTTCCAGCTCGTTCTGCACGGTCTTCAACCGGGGTTGAATACCCCAGCCCGAATAACCTCCACCTGCGTAGGCGAGGTCAATACGAAGCCGGGTTCTCACCTCAGACAGTGTAGAGCCGAGGTTTGAAACTCTGAACTACTTGGTCTCTTCTTCTGCAGGAGCCTCATCGGCTGCCTCGGCTGCTGGTTCCTCGGCTGCGGGTTCCTCAGCTGGCGCCTCGTCGGCTGCAGGGGCTTCAGTGGTTTCTTCCACCGCTACCTCCACAGATTCCGTGGTCTCCTCAGCGCCCTCAACCGTGTCGAGCTCTTCCACAACCTCAGGGGCTGCCTCGGCGGCAACAACGGTGGGCTTCTCGGGCTCAGGCTTAGCCTTCTTGGTCTTTGGCTTGGGGTTGACGGGCTCAAGAACAAGCTCAATGACAGCCATGGGGGCGTTGTCGCCCTTGCGGTAGCCGGTCTTGACGATGCGGGTGTAGCCACCTTCGCGCTTGTCGACCAGAGGAGCGATCTCCATGAAGAGTTTGTGCACAGCCGACTTGTCACGAATGATTGTCATCACGCGGCGCCTGGCGTGCAGGTCACCACGCTTTGCGAAGGTGACCATGCGCTCAGCCAAGGGACGAAGGCGCTTGGCCTTCGTCTCGGTGGTCTGGATGCGTCCGTGGGTGAACAGGGCAGTAGCCAGGTTCGCCAGCATCAAGCGCTCGTGGGCAGGTCCGCCTCCGAGGCGGGGTCCTTTGGTGGGCTTAGGCATTGTTGTGTTCTCTTCCGTGTGTCACGCTGGGCGGTGGGAAACCACCGATTTAGTAGTCTTCTTCTGTTTCGAGGCCGCTATAGAAGGCTGCGCCATCGAATCCGGGCATGGGGTCTTTCAACGACAGGCCCATTTCGACCAACTTGTCGCGAACCTCGTCAACAGACTTCTGTCCGAAGTTGCGAATGTTCATCAGCTGGTGCTCGGAGAGAGCAACCAATTCGCTGACCGTGTTGATGCCTTCACGCTTGAGGCAGTTATAGCTACGCACAGACAGGTCAAGGCTTTCAATGGGCATGGCCATTTCGCTGGAGAGAACCGCTTCAACAGGAGCCGGTCCGATTTCGATACCTTCAGCTTCGGCGTTCAGGTCCCTGGCCAGACCGAAGAGCTCCACGAGGGTGCGCCCAGAGGATGCAACGGCATCCTTGGGGCTCATCGAAGGCTTGGTCTCAACGTCCACTACGAGCCGGTCGAAGTCGGTGCGCTCACCCGCACGGGTTGCTTCCACGCGGTAGGTGACTTTGAGGACAGGAGAGTAGATCGAGTCGATGGGAATTTGTCCAGCCTCTGCATACTCGTTGCGGTTCTGGACCGAGGAGACATAACCGCGACCGCGCTCAATGGTGAGCTCGAGTTCGAAGCCAGCCTTGTCGTTCAGGGTCGCGATGTGGAGTTCAGGGTTGTGCACCTCAACACCGGCGGGAGCCTGGATGTCAGCAGCGGTCACAACGCCACCACCCTGCTTGCGCAGGTAGGCAGTGATGGGCTCGTCGTGCTCGCTAGAGACAACGAGGTTCTTGATGTTCAAAATGATCTCGGTGACGTCTTCTTTTACGCCAGCAATGGTCGAGAACTCGTGGAGCACACCATCCAGGCGGATGCTGGTGACAGCGGCGCCAGGGATCGAGGACAAGAGAGTCCTGCGCATGGAGTTACCCAGTGTGTAACCAAAGCCGGGCTCCAGGGGCTCAATGATGAAGGCTGAGCGGAACTCGGAGATTTTTTCTTCTGTGAGGGTGGGGCGTTGTGCAATGAGCACTGTGGTTTCCTTTCGGCAAAGTGTCCGCTATATGACACTCGGTTGAGGATTACGGCCTAAACCGTGTCTACCTGTTTGTTTGTGGGGGCTTGTTTGGTGGCGATTCTGGGTTCAGATTCGCCACCCTGGATTAGACGCGACGACGCTTGGGCGGACGGCAACCGTTGTGAGCCTGAGGGGTCACGTCGGTAATCGAGCCAACCTCCAGGCCGGCGGCCTGGAGAGAACGAATAGCCGTCTCGCGACCGGAACCCGGTCCCTTGACGAACACGTCAACCTTCTTCATGCCGTGCTCTTGTGCCTGGCGAGCTGCAGACTCGGCGGCCAACTGCGCAGCAAACGGTGTCGACTTGCGAGAGCCCTTGAAGCCCACGCCACCCGATGATGCCCAGGAAATAACGGCGCCACTGGGGTCAGTGATCGAAACGATGGTGTTGTTGAACGTCGACTTAATGTGGGCCTGGCCCACAGCCACATTCTTCTTGGTCTTACGCCGCGGCTTGCGGACGGCGGACTTGGGTGCTGCCATGTGTGTGTTCTCCGTGACTCTAGATCGTGTGGTCTATTACCAAAATGTGAGGCCTACGTGGCCTTCTTCTTACCTGCGACGGTGCGCTTGGGGCCCTTGCGGGTGCGAGCGTTGGTCTTGGTGCGCTGACCGTGAACGGGAAGCCCGCGGCGGTGACGAATACCCTGATAGCTGCCGATTTCCACCTTGCGGCGAATATCAGCGGCAACTTCACGACGGAGGTCACCCTCCACCTTGAACTGTCCTTCAATGTGTTCACGAAGAATCAAGAGCTGGTCGTCAGTGAGATCCTTAACGCGAATGTTGGGGTCAATACCCGTAGCAGCAAGCGTCTGCTGTGAGCGGGTACGGCCAACACCGTAAATGTAGGTTAGGGCGATTTCAACCCGCTTATCACGGGGAATATCGACTCCGGCAAGACGTGCCATTACTTTCTCCTGCTGCATGTGGAGGTCTGCGACAGAATCTGTGCCCGGGCCTCCACCCGAGGAGTCCCCCACCGAAGCGGGTTCTCGACTCTGCCTTTAGATATTGAGTTATCTAGCCTTGACGCTGTTTGTGACGCGGGTTCTCGCAAATCACCATGACGTTGCCATGGCGACGAATCACCTTGCACTTGTCACACATCGGCTTGACGCTGGCGCTTACCTTCATGATCTTTTCCTTGTTCTCGCTGGCCTCGTGCCCGAGCGGATTCCCGGGCCGTTCCTTATCCAGCGGTTACTTGTACCGGTAAACAATGCGGCCACGTGTCAGGTCGTAGGGACTCAACTCAACAATTACCTTGTCTTCAGGCAAAATTCGGATGTAGTGCTGACGCATTTTCCCCGAAATGTGAGCAAGAACCTTGTGACCGTTGGTCAACTCGACTCGGAACATCGCGTTAGGAAGGGCTTCGACTACCGAACCTTCGATTTCGATGACGCCGTCTTTGTTGGCCATAGCCTCGTATCTTGTTAACTGGTGAAGTACTGCTGGTCATGCGTTGGAGCAGAAAAGTCTCGAAAGCCTTTTTCACACCAAATCTCTATCTTAGACCGG